>JGI24919J38490_100037_pt1 | contig 1873 bp, 1 predicted proteins | sample LinPFosmplate7_FD_38490 | JGI IMG/M metagenome (IMG submission 38490) | reverse complement strand
TGCGCCTTCGTCCGGCAGTTGTTGAATGAAGTCGGTGACCGCGGGCACCTCTTGATAGACGGCCTCGTCAAGTTGGCCATCAATCTGGATTCCCTCGGTCAGCTTGACGGCGCGCACGGTCACGCGCCCCTGTCCATCCCGACTGACAACCTCGGGAGCCACCGGTGGCGGCGGCCCATCGATGAAACCAAGCGCGCCAGCATTTCCAACCGACGGACCGGCCACGGTCCCGGAAGATGCCGAAGCGGGCGATGCCGAAACGGCACCCACCGACGCCGGTGCCGACGGTGGAAGCGGCCCAGACAACTGGGCAACAAGCCTGTCCTGGAGAGAAAAAAGCTCGTCTACAGACCCGTCTACTTTGACTGATCGCACTACTGAACCAGTGACAAGGTCAACCATCCGACCGGTGATCCGAAGCTGGTCTCCGAGTCGCTGATAGGCACCAGTGACCGCATACTGGCCACCAAGGCGACGAGCGACCTGTGTCGCCTGGAACGAGGACGGAACTGCTCCAATCGGCGTCCCCACACCAGCGTCATCCTCCCCCGTCAAAGACGCGATCACCGTAACCCCAACGGGAAATCCCGTCGCGAGTGATTCTGCAACGCCAGCTCCAATCCACGCGTCCGCAGGGTCACCTGTCAGGTTCGCAAACGGAACAACCACAACGGCTGGGGCCACACCGTCTAGCTCGCGAACTTGCTCGGCCTCCAGCGGCTGCACGGGCACGAGCGTAGCTACCGCGAGAATGAAAGGAACCGTGAAACGGGTCGGCATCGTTCGTCAGATTCCGATGGGACGACGATGCTTAATGCTGTCGTCCACACCTGTAAAAAGACTGTCTCATAGGATACGTTGAACGTCGTCAGTCACTTACACGGAATGGCACAGTAAGGCCACGCCTGGCTAGCGCAACGTTATAATCTCGGTGTTCATACACGGTGGCCCGCTGCCTCGGGCAGTCGCACCGTCAGCACCCGGCAGGGGGCGTGACCTTCGGCCGGTGAGGTGTGCACGAAGGCTGGGAAGACCGGCCTGGACGTGGAGACGTAGCACATCGGCCTAAAGTTTTCGGCGTTGACCTCGCTCGCGTTGCCCAAAGTTCGCACTGAGATACACTCCCGTCACTGGAGTCACACATGACAGTTCGTTTCGCCCTTGTCTTCCTGGTGCTCACCCTCGTTTTCGCCAACTCGAGCGCCATGGCGCAGGTTGAGAACTACCGGCCCGTAACCGACGAGATGCTGCAAAGCCCGGAACCGGGCGAGTGGCTGAACTGGCGGCGCACCCTCGATGCGCAGGCGCATAGCCCGCTCGACCAAATCACGGCGGCAAACGTCGGCGACCTGCGACTCGTCTGGAGCTGGGCCTTACGTACCGGTCCTCAGCAAACAACCCCCCTGGTGCACGACGGAGTGATGTACGTCGCGAATCCCGGAGAGATTGTCCAGGCCATCGACGCTGCCACGGGCAACCTGCTCTGGGAGTATGACCGCGCTGCCGAAGCTCCCGGGAACAGCTTCGGCGGTCCGCCGGCTGGACGCATGCACCGGAACATCTCGATGTACGAGGACAAAATCTTCTTGAACACCGCCGACGCACACGTGGTCGCCATTGACGCACGCACCGGTGCTGAAGTCTGGGAGACCGACATCGATCAGGGGGTCGGCTACCAGTTCTCAAGTGGGTCAATTGTCGCCGACGGAAAAGTGATCTCTGGCTTGACGGGCTGCGGCCGCTACCGCGAAGAGAGCTGCTACATCGTGGGCCTCGACGCACGTAGCGGCGAAGAACTGTGGCGCACCTCGACGATCGCGTTGCCGGGACAGCGCGGCGGCGACTCCTGGGGCGACCTGCCACCAATGTTCCG
>JGI24919J38490_100146_pt1 | contig 2057 bp, 1 predicted proteins | sample LinPFosmplate7_FD_38490 | JGI IMG/M metagenome (IMG submission 38490) | reverse complement strand
CCCCGGGGTCACGGGTTGCGCAGCAACGCGCAGCAAAAGCGCAGCAACGCGCAGCAACGCGCAGCTGCATGGCCACCGAGCCCGCCGAGCCGGCGCTGTTCGACGAGGGGCGCAGAAGACCCACCTCGTGGTCCGCGTGAAGCGGCGGGCACGTCCCCGCGCTTCCCGATGAGCGACCTCGGCGCGCAGTCCATGTGGGGCTGTTCACGCCGCCGGGCGGGAAGCGCTCGATCGTGCGCTTCCAGGGGGGCCAGCCGGGATGTCGGTGCCCTGCGTCCGGCGCGGCATGGCGCGGCATCTACAGCGAGGGGCGCCAGCAGCTGCCCGCGCGCGCACGGGGCACCGGCGATGAAGGGCCACGACTTCGAGGACGCGCCGGCGGCGGCCGCCGCGCGCCGGACGGCCCCGCGAGGAGGAGGCCGCGAGGAGGAGCCCCCGCGGGAGGAGGCCCGCGGGGAGGAGGCCCCGCGGAGAGGAGGCCCGCGGGGAGGAGGCCCCGCGAGGAGGAGTCCCGCGCGGGGAGGAGGCCCGCGGGGAGGAGGCCCGCGCGGGGAGGAGGCCCGCGGGGAGGAGGCCCGCACCGGCACGCCGGACGAGGAGGCGGGCGACGCGCCACCCCCCCGACCTGCTGTGCGTGCTGCGAGCGCGCGAAGGCGACGCAGAAACGTTCGCCGACGTGCTTTTGTCTTATTTTCCGATCCGCCGAGAAGTTGAACCAACGCAGTGTGGGCCGACGGGCCAGCGCCAGCCCTGGAGGCGCTGGGAAATGCAGCGATCGGCCTATGAAACTGCTCTGCCCGACGTGCGCCCTCACCTGCGAAGGCGAGGGCTCCTGTGCCAATGCCGCCGGCAACTGCACGATCGGCCACCATCGGTGGCCGATGGTTCCCAAGGGTAGGGACGCAGCATTTTCCCTCTTCGACCGGAGACACGCTCGGCTCGCTGACGGGCGTGAGCGAGGCCTGCGCGGCGGCCTTCACGGCCGGCGGCACCGGGGGCGGGGCCGCCGCCACGCGGCTCGGCGCCGCGCTCCTGTTCGCGTGCGTGCCGTGCTGCTTCGCCGTCCACGCGTTCCGTAGCGTCGCGCGCGGCGTCGTGCGCGAGCGGCGCGCGGTGCTGCGCCGCGTCGGGCCGCGCGGCCTCCCGTGCTGGTGCGACGCGCCGCCGAAGTGGGGCGGGCGGGCCGACCGGGTCGGCGCGCGGGCGGGCGGCGGCCGCGTCGCCCGGGCGGTCTTCTACTCGGGGTACTGCGACAGCGTCGGGACCCTGTTCGAAGCCCGTTCCACAGCGTCCTCCCGTCCCCGTCATCGATGCGCGACACGGTGGCGCTTCGCTGCGGCTGCTGACGCGCCCTTGACACCGTGTCCGTTTGTTTTGTGCTGCCGCACACGCAGGACTTCAAGCACTCGCGCGGCCGCGTCTTCTCCGTGGTGGCCTTCGCGCTGCACCGCATCGCCGTCGGCTGCATCGCGGGCGCCGTCGGCGCGAATCCCGACGCCGCGGCGAGCCGCCGCCAGGCCGACGCGCTCGTCGCGGCGCTCGCCCTGCACCTCGCGTTCCTGGCCGTGGCGCGGCCGTTCCTCGTGCCCCTCGCGACGGGGTGCGAGCCCGAGCGCCGAGACGCCCGAGCACCACGCACCGTCCCTCCCCCAGCCGCTTTCAAATGCGTGACCTCGGGGCGAGACGACGCAGGGAGCTGGCAGAGATTCTTGCGTCATGTCGGAAGACGTGCTGCACCAGCGAGCTGACCGACAGGACCCTCCGTGCCGCGGCGGCCTACTCCTCTCCACACTCACTCTCCTCCCCGCAGGTGCGTCGTCTGCGCCCTCCAGCTCGCCTGCGCGGTGCTGAACTACTGGCGCCTCCCCGCCTTCGCGTGCGCGGGCCCGCTCGGCCTGCCCGCGCTGGCGCCGGCGGCGGTCGCGCGCGCGCAGCAGCGCGTGATGGCCGCCGCCGTCGCCTTCATGGTCCTCCGGACGCTCGCGGTCTCGTTCCCGCGGTGGGCGGTGCTGCCGTCGCGCGTGCGGCGCGCGGCCACGGCGGCGCCGGCGCACGTG
>JGI24919J38490_100176_pt1 | contig 3265 bp, 3 predicted proteins | sample LinPFosmplate7_FD_38490 | JGI IMG/M metagenome (IMG submission 38490) | reverse complement strand
TAACCATGTAATGCTTACACTTTCACACGCCAAATTTGGGTAAAAAAACCCCGATAAAATCGAGGCTTTTTATATGAATTACTCCAATGATTACTTGCGAACAAATGTTCTATTTACAGTTAGCGTAATATCATACTCTTGACCCATGGATAGATCATTATAGTTTATGAATTGCTCACGTGTCCATGTCATTTCATTTCCATCGAAAGAGACCACCCACCAATGTCTGAATAATCCGCAAATCAGTCCAGTGATCCATGAGGTGGTTCTTTGGTTCTATTCGCGCAAGTTTCTCGAACTCCTTCATTTAAATTTTATTAGCACCACATTTCCTTCGTCAAAAATTGATCCACCAGGCGGTTTAAATAAAATTGCATCAAAATTATTGTATTGCGATTTTGCGTCTCTCACTAAATCCTGTTTCATTTCTTCGTAACTATCCAAGTTCCATTTACCGCCTCTAATATCAATCTGCCCCACTTTTTCATATTCTGCAATGGGCTGGCAATCGGTGAAAATGTAAACATTGTCTAATGAATCAACTCGGGCTAAGTTATTTTTAGCTTGGAGTTCTTTCCCGCCCATAACCTCTGTGCTATCGTTATGCTTAATTCCACCAATCATGATCTCAAAAAGTTTATACCCAAAAACTGGAGAACAACAATCTTGAGCATTAGAGCAGAAGACTGAGGACATGAAGATTACTGCGAAGAGAAGTCGCATATTGATGGGCACGCTATTTAGGATGGCATTTTGGTTTAATCACCAACTCCTTTCCAAAGCTATATTTATTTTCTGAGACAACTAATAACCCCAATAGGGTCTCTCTCGTAGCCATAGAGGTCTTGAAATAGAGACACAGAGGCAATGCCTCTAATAGAATTATGACCCCGAGGGGTTTACAGATCTGTTTCCCTCTGTATGACCTGAGGGGGTGTATTAGGTTATAATACAGTCTAGAATGGTGTAGAGGTTTTCTGTGGTGGTTAAATTAATGGGTCAATAGGAAATAAAAAAAGCCACCCAAATGGGTGGCTTTTGCAGTTTTATCCTCTAGAATATTTAACTAAGCTAAACCTATTTAATCTACAACTATTTGGTTCTGGCTCATAGCACCTTCACCGGCTATAACCAGAGTATAAACCCCTTTTGGCAAAGCGCTTAGATCGATCTCTGTCGGATTATTGCCGATGATAACATCATTTTTCGACAACACAAGCTGTCCAATTGATGAAAATACTTGAACCTCTGAACTACCAAACTGATCATCTTCAGAGCTTATTGATATTTTACCATTTGTCGGATTTGGGTAGATTGATACGTTGGAAGATTTATCAAGATTATCTTGAATACCTGTCACGGCTGCTGGGAAGGCACTATTATAATAAATTGGGGTGCTCTGACGGATTAGCGTAGCAGCAGTGGAAGTATCTCCTGGGAACTTCTTAAAAAGATAAAAGCCTCCAGCAACAATCAGGTCTAACTGAAAACTGTACGTTTCATCCATATCATAATCAAAAACAAAATCATATTCGGGGGCTGCGTTGATCTGACCGGCTTCCATAGGAGCTGGTGAGCCAAAAGACACGTTATACCAGCCTTGAGAATAAATCGTGCCTGAGCTTCCTTGAACATCATTTAATATTTCAATTCCACTGTAACTTTTTAAGTTTCGAAGAAATCCTGCAACAAGACTTGATTCAAATTCTGAATCGTTATCTATTGTAGGTAATGTTTCTATTCGCTCTCCCGGCTCTACAATACCATCACCATCACCATCACTGTCTGGGTTGGCGTCATCGTCAATGGAGTTTTGGTTCATTGAAAAGGACTTAACTGGGATTGGAATGCATCTTGTAACGTATTCTTCTCCATTTTCGATGACTACAAAATCTACGTAGGCTGTAAAGCTTTCAGTTACGCTGCTCGAAACTTGAATCTTAAACTCATCTGTAGACCAAGCTGTTGAACCCCAACCTACATTATTTAAGCCTGAAATGCTATCTAAAATTGTAATCTGTGGATCTGAAGTTCTGAGCCTGCACTCTCCCGATACAATAGCATTTCCATTCTCTTTTTGATTTGAACATTGCACTTTGAAACTTACGGGAAGCCCGGGGTTCAGAAAATTATTTGGGTTAACTTTATCACAAAACAGAGCTTCAGGCAATTCATAATCTACAAAATATGTACCGAATGAAGCCGCTGTTGTTTGATCAATAAAAGCCAAGTTCGACAAAAAGACTTCATCATCATTCGCACATGGATTTAAAGTTGTAAAGTTTTCTACAGATCCATATATGGTATCTTCGTTCTCAGTTATCAACCATGCTTGCACTAAATAATCAGTATCTTCAATCAAGTTTGGCATATTGATAGAATAAGAATCTTGTTGATAATTCTGAGAAACTTGTTCTACATTGCCTGAGCCGTCCACCCACCGGATTGCAACCGTTTCGATTACCTCATTATTTGGATTAGTGATAGTACCACCCGAAACAGCGCTATTCCTGCTGATTTGACTCGCTGGTGAAGTTACAACCGAAACGTCTGACGTTGAGGGACCAGTTACTTGGATATCATCAACATACCAACCAAGTTTGTCTTCACTCTTATTGTTAATTTGAACATAACCATAATGATTGGATGATGGGGTATAAGAGAGAGTCACCTCCTGAAAACTCGTATTATTAGTATATTGATAGGCAGAGACCTCACCCCAAACACTTGAGCTGGAATTCCAGAAACCGCAAAAGAATTTTTCCGTATAACTAGATGAGGCAGCTCTGTGAGAGAATGTGAGTGTATATGTTTCACCAGCTTCGTAAATTGTGTTATAAACCCGAATTGCATCTGAATTTTCAGGATTAGTATAACCAATTCTAGTGCATTTAGAATTGTTCACTCCGCCAGATTGTTGAAATTCAAAAGTTGTACCATCGTTATTATAATCCACGACTTCAATACTTGAGGGCATGCTCGCTGAGCTATTAAAGTTCTCTTCAAACAAGATAGACTGAGCGTCTGAAGAAGCACAAGTCAGAATGATTCCAGAAATAATAAGTAAGATTTTTTTCATAATAATTTTTTTAATTCTCTACGAATTTAACGGAAATTTATTTTTAGATAGCGTTTCGCTTTAAGCATTATGTAAATTACGTATAAATACCTAAATTCTCACGTTCCATAATGATTGTCATTTCTCATTCTGTAAATCTAGTTGAGTAAGACAGAGTACATTCAAACTAAAACCACTCATGGATAT
>JGI24919J38490_100175_pt1 | contig 3297 bp, 3 predicted proteins | sample LinPFosmplate7_FD_38490 | JGI IMG/M metagenome (IMG submission 38490) | reverse complement strand
TAAGCAGAATAACAGAGTAATCAATAAAACCAACAATAAAACATGGCAATGGGTTGATCTCGATGGTAATTTAAAAAAGCGACTTGTACCTCAAACTAAAGGCGATAACTGGGCCGTAAGAAAGTCATTGCATAAAGAAACAGTGTATGGTTTAATTGATCTGGATGTGCCAAAGGGAAAGGTTGCCACAGCTGTTCGTGTTGCATTAAGCGATATCAAGAACCAAAAGCACATTGATAAGATTGCCGATAAAGCCATACAGACTATACTTACCAATCATCTCAAGAATTTTATAGATGAAAAAGGGAAACCCGATTTTGAAAGCGCCTTTAGCACAGAAGGTATCGAGGCTTTAAATAAAAATATTAAAAGCTTAAACAATGGAAAAAAACACCAACCAATTCTTAAAACAAGACTCTTTGAAATTGGTGTGAAGTTCCCTGTTGGTCAATCAGGTAACAACCCGAATAAATATGTGGAAGCTGACAAAGGCACCAATTTGTTTTTTGCAATTTATTGGGATGAAACAAAGCAAAAAAGAGTCTTCAACACAGTGCCTCTAAACGTAGTAGTTGAGCATCAGAAACAAGTTGCCCATCTTCCCAAAAATGAGCGATTGCCAATTCCTGTTGATAAAACATTAGGAGAATACCGATTCACATTATCACCAAACGATCTAGTTTTTGTTCCAACTGAAGAAGAAGTAGTTTCTCCTAACATGTTAGATTTTAACAAATTGACTTCAGAACAGGTAAGCAGAATTTACAAAATGGTAAGTAGTACGTCATACTCATGTTTTTTCATCCAAAGTCATGTTGCACAATCAATTCAAAATAAAGTAGAGTTCTCTGCATTGAACAAAATGGAACGAGATCTGAATGGAAACATGATCAAAGAAGTCTGCTGGAAATTGAATATTAACCGATTGGGTAATGTGCTTTCAGTAGAGGGATAAAGGCTGCGATCAGGAGACCTAATAAGAAAGGGGTTAACATTCCAATTATGATTAAACGCACTTTACATTTCGGCAACCCTGCTTATCTAAGCTTAAGTAATAGTCAATTGATAGTAAAAATCAATGAGCCAAATAACGAGCGTAGGTTAAGTTTGGTTATAGAAGACATTGGCGTGATACTGCTCGATCATCAGCAAATAAGCATCACCCATGGAGCTATGGCTGCACTACTTGAAAATAATGTGGCTTTAATCACTTGCAACGCCAACCATATGCCTGTAGGAATGATGTTACCCTTGGACGGTCATAGCTTGCAAAACGAGCGCTTCAGAGCACAACTCGCAGCAAGCGAACCCTTAAAAAAACAAATTTGGCAGCAAACCATTCAAGCCAAAATCAGAAACCAAGCAGCTGTATTGGAGTGGCAAAACATAAAAGCCACCACCATGAATGTATGGGCGAATGATGTAAAAAGTGGAGATAGCGAATATCATGAAGGTAGAGCTGCAGCTTGGTATTGGCGACGTGTATTCACTAATATACCAAGTTTTATAAGAGATAGAACTGGTGACGCACCTAATCAATGGCTAAATTATGGCTATGCCATACTTCGTGCGGTTATCGCTCGCAATCTCGTCGGCAGCGGATTACTAGCCACATTGGGCGTTCATCATGCTAATAAATACAATGCTTATTGTTTGGCGGATGACATCATGGAGCCATATCGCCCTGTATCAGATATCATGATCATACAGATGATAACAAAGCATGACTTGGTTTCGGACATCACTGTCGAACACAAAAAAGATTTGCTCCAAATACCAGCTATGGATGTTTTTATAAACGGTGAGCGCAGCCCATTATTAGTAGCGGTGCAGAACACCACAGCATCGCTAGCAAAAGTATTTGAAGGGAAGATCCGGAAAGTAGTCTACCCTACTTTAAGCTTTCCGAAAAAAGAGAATCGACTTCCATTCTAACCATCAATCAACTCATTGAATTATGTTTAATCGCCTTAATGCATACCGTATTATGTGGGTAATTGTAATGTATGATTTACCAACCGAGACACGCAAAGAGCGAAAAGCAGCTGCCCAATTTCGCAAAGAAATAATGGGTGATGGATTCACTATGTTTCAATTCAGTTTATACGTGAGGCACTGTGCAAGCCGCGAAAATTCCGCTGTTCATATAAAACGCATAAAGCGAGTACTGCCCGAGCATGGTCATGTCGGCGTCATGTGCATAACCGATAAGCAATTTGGCAGCATTGAGCTGTTTCGAGGCAGAAAAACAAGTGAAAAACCAGACACCCCCCAGCAATTAGAACTCTTTTGACAAGAGATAATTTTGGTTGGACATCATATTATTGAAACAAAAAAGCTTGCTTCAATTGAAACAAGCTTTTATTACAGTTCATTTTTTCAATCCTAATCTCACGACTAAAGCCTTGTAAAAGCTGAAATTAAACCCGAGTGCACTGTGATTCAAGGTCTAAATTTAATAACTGAAAGCAAATCACAACTAAAGGTAGTTTTATATCAACACCTACATAACTGTGATTCAAGGTCTAAATTTAATAACTGAAAGCAAATCACAACAGCTGATGTATTCGTTGGCATTTTGCCAAGACTGTGATTCAAGGTCTAAATTTAATAACTGAAAGCAAATCACAACTGCTTAAAGCGTTATCAGTTGTACCCTAATACTGTGATTCAAGGTCTAAATTTAATAACTGAAAGCAAATCACAACGAGAGTTATGCTATTTATAAACATTTAATAACTGTGATTCAAGGTCTAAATTTAATAACTGAAAGCAAATCACAACGGAGACGCAAACGCAGTCTTCCAATTGTACACTGTGATTCAAGGTCTAAATTTAATAACTGAAAGCAAATCACAACTCGACAATCATTTCACAAAGGTCGAATTCAACTGTGATTCAAGGTCTAAATTTAATAACTGAAAGCAAATCACAACGAACGCTTCGCCGCGTTAATGTCGCGAATGACTGTGATTCAAGGTCTAAATTTAATAACTGAAAGCAATAGATTATGGATAAATTATCTCTCTTTTTCGACAGAATTAAAGAACTGAGTTTTTGGCAAAGAGTCTTTTCATGGTCTCCTATCAGAAACACCACCCGTCGACTATTGGTATATATAAGTCTGTATGGTATTACTGTATCTATACCTTATAGAAAGACTAACAGTATATCAATCAATAAACAGTTTACTAAAGGTTTACAGTTAATCACTATGTCTATGGGTTGGAGATATATAACTAACCAACAATCTCCAACAGACACCTTATATCCATGAGTGGTTTTAGTTTGAATGTA
>JGI24919J38490_100145_pt1 | contig 4665 bp, 4 predicted proteins | sample LinPFosmplate7_FD_38490 | JGI IMG/M metagenome (IMG submission 38490) | reverse complement strand
TGAGCATCACCGTCGTCGTGACCCACTTCCAGATGATCGGCAGCTTTGCCATGTTCAAGATCTCGTGGCCGCCGGAGTTCCGCGACTTCATGCAGTACCTCACGACGGTGTTCCTGTTCCGCCTCGACTTCGCCGCCCACCCGGAGTGCTCGGCCCGTCAGAGAGTTGCGGTAATGACACTTTTATGCGTCGAATCCCCGAGCATTGCACAGCGTTTCCAGCGTATTTCCCGCGTGTGCTCACGGCCACCAATTGCTCTGCATTTCCACGTTTCCATGCCAGGTCCAGCTCTCGCACCTGGCCAAGTGGGGGCTGTTCCTGGGGATCCCCGTGTACTTCGCCGCGCTCTACCTCGGCTTCTACCTGGCCTGCGCGGCGCGGCAGAAGCTGAAGAAGTGGCGCACGCGCGAAAGCGGCCAGGTGTACGTCCACGACGTGAAGCTCGACACGATCCGCAGCAACTGCTACCGCTCGGCCTTCATGATGAACTTCTTCCTGTACATCTTCGTCGTGCAGCCCGTCGGAATTTTGCAGAACACTTCCATGCAACGAATCCCGAGTATTGCACAGCGTTTCCAGCGTAGTTCGTGAGTGCTCACTGCCACGCGTTGCTCTGCATTTCTATGACAGGTGGTGCGTGCAGGCGTTCGACTGCTCCGACCCCCCGGGCGACGCGAAACCGCGCCTCGACGGCAACCAGGCGGTCGAGTGCAACCTGGACGACCCGGTGTGGAAGTGGCAGCTGCTCGCCGGCAGCCTCGTCTTCATCGGGTACGGCATCGGCGTCCCGTGCTGGCTCTACCGCAAGCTGCGGAACGCGCGCGCCGACCCGGCCAAGCCCGAGCGAGAGCTTTGCAGAACCGCCTCAGCGCATCAAAAGAGACCCAGCGATAGACTCAGAAGCCGCGATTCCAGGGTCTACGAGACCCAGCGCCCTCGCTCAGCCGCGCTGACTCAATGTGGCTCTCCCGGTTTCGATGTTACTCTCAGGTACAACGACCCGCACTTCCAGGCGCTCTTCGGGTGGATGCTGCGCAAGTACTCCGGCGACCGGTACTACTGGGAGCTCGTGGTGACGGGGCGGAAGCTGATGATCGCGCTGGTCTTCCTCTTGATGACGAAGTACCCCGTCTTCCAGCTGTTCGCGTCGGCGGGCGTGGACCTGGTCGTCGCGTGGTTCACCGTGGCGCTCCGTCCGTACCGATGCCACGAGCCCGTCACTCCAGTAATGAGAAGGAAGACACGACCATCATTGCCCCTCCACTTGTCAAGGGGATCAAACTTTGACCCGAGCTGGCATCTGGCAGCTGACATTCGCGCGCGTTGCCCCCATTCCCCCACCCACCACCACCACCCCTCCAGATGCACCCACAAGCTCGACGCAAAGCTGCACAAGCACATGATCGGCGAAAAGCAGCGCAAGGAGGAGCTGCAAGAACACGCGACGGCTGCAATCGCGCGCGGGCGAAGGGGCAACACCCTCAATGCGATGCATTCGTCCGCCGCGGCGCTGGCGACCAAACGGCTGACGCCGCAAGCGATTGGCGGCGGCCTGTCCGCCTCTGCCGCGGCGTTGTCGTCCGAAGTCAGCCTCGCTGGCGTCGCCGACACGCAGATGCGCGGGCGGAGGGGGACGCACTTGATGCTCTACCGCGGGAAAGCGGTGTCCGAGAAAATTGTCGGCAAAACGTTCTATAAGCTACTGCTTGCGCGCGCGGACCTCAGCGCGACGTGCAAGCATTTCTCCGTGATCGACAAACTGGAACTCAGCTTCGTCGTCAACGAGTTGATTTTCCTCATTTGCGCCGGCGTCGTCGTCGCTCTCGACGCCGGCGAAGACGACCCGGCCGTGAAATACATCGGCGTGGTCCTCTACGCCATCATCGGCATTAGCTTCGCGTCGTCGGTCTACGCGACGCGGCTGCTCATGCGGTACCGCTGGAGGCAGCACCAGGACCTGCGGGAGTCGCTGGGCGACGACTACGACAAGCACTTCAACCGGAGCCTCTGGAAGGCCGCCTCCAAAAGCACCATCATCTCCGCCGCCGGCCGGCCCTTCCGCGCCGCATCGGGGCGCGCGCGGGGGACTCTCCGGCGCGCTCGAGGCAGCGACGGCGGCGGGGGCGGGGGCAGCGACGGCGGCGGGGGCAGCGGTAGCAGCAGCAGACGCGGGCTGTCCCGCCGCCTCGGGTCGGCCCGGTCGCTGTTTCACCTGGGGCGACGCTCTACGAAACCGCGCGTTCCGAAGCGAGGGCAGCAGCAGCGCAAGGGGGGAGGGCGCGAGAGCCGGGAAGAGAGCCGGGAAGCGCCGCCCGCCGCCCGCCGGGCGAGCTCGCAGCGCTGGAAGTCGGCCGCGAGATCCGCGCGCAGGAAAACGATCCCCGGGAAGAAGGCCGCGCGCGGCCCGCTGACGTCGCACAAGGGCAAGGAAGACGCCGCCGACGCGTTTGCGGGGAAACACCGGTCGTCGCGCCATCGACACCACCACAGCCACCGGTCCTCGTCGCACCACCACCGGCACAACAGTCGGGGGAGCCACCACCATCACCACCACAGGACGGAGGAGGAGCGGCAAGAGGACCGGAAGTCGCGGAAGGAGCGGGCCTCGCGCGCAAAAGAGCGCCGAAAGCTTCACCGGAAGAAAACGCAGAAGGATGTCGGTCGCAGCGATCTGCGGAAGAAGAAGAGCAAGAAGAAGAAGAGCAAGAAGTCCTCACGAAAACAGGGCGGTGGAACCTCGGCGCGCCGCCAACCGTCGATGCGGCGGAGCAGCCTGCAGCGGCTTCGCAACTCGTTGTCGAAATACGGGAAAGCGACCGGCAAGGCATCGTCGTTTGCCCGGGCCGCATCGGACACCCGCGCCAAGGCAGCGACGGCGGCCGGCGGAAAGGGGGGCGGAAACGCGGGTTCAACCGCGGGCAAGAAGCGCTGGAACAGGGCCATGGTGAAGCTGCGGTCCGCCCGGGTGCTTGGCGTTGCGTCCAACGTGCGCACAATGGGCGCAGGGGGGTGCACGCGCGAGGACGCCGTGGCGTCGACGCTGCGGCGTCGAAAGGCGAAAGCCTCCAGCAGTGGCGCAGGGGGAGGGGGAGGCGGCGGAAGCGGAGGTGAAGGCGGAGGCGAAGTGGTTTAGGGTGGTTTGTTTTCTCGCGAAAGGGGGGATACGAGCTCCGAGGCAGCAGTTTGAGTGATGATGGTTATGGCCATCCGTGAAAATGCATCATCACGTTACCCACGTCTGAAAGAGGGTAGAACCCGTGAGATCGCTGCCCGGGGGCAGTTCCCCCTTCTGGGCGATGTTAGCGAGGGTCTCTAAATCAATCTACGGCTGGTCCACCGAAAACATCTCCACAAAAGAAGACATACCCCCTCGAGGAAAACACAAAAACTCCGCCTCCATTGCAAGAACCGGCCGCCGAGTGGTGCCGCTGCCGACAGAGCTGAGCGCCCACCTGGCGCTGTGCTGATCGGTAGCCGCCGGCACCGATCGCGGCGCACCCGGCGGGCCACGGGTACGCGGTGTGGCCCGACGAGGGCGATAAAAACTGTCGGTGTCGGCGCTTGGTACCAGCAGCCCGCCACGACCTAGAACTGCCGGTGGACGATGACCGTGGTCATCAACCCGAGCACGCCAACCCGGGCTCGGGGTTACGTGCTCTTCTCGTGCGCGTCGAAGAGGCGGCGAATGGCGTCGCCGGAGCACCAGTTCCCGATCTGGCCCGAGACCGCGTTCCACGACATCGAGGGGTCCCTCCGCATCGCGCGGATGATGTCGCCGAGGATCGCCGCGTGGCGCGAGAGGTGATGGCGACGCCGCTGCTCCCAGAGCTCGTGGGTCGCATTGCCGTCCTTCGTCCACGGGCGCTGCGTCTTCTCGGCGTACTCCGCGATCTTCTCGGCCAGCAGCGCGGGCGCCGACCGCTCCTCCCCGACGCCCTCGCGGAGCAAGGCCGCCCGCCGGGCGTCGAGCCCGTACAGGTAGGCGGCCGTGTACGTGCGCTCGGCGGCGGCCCAGCAGGTGATGACGCTGCCGGTGCGCTTCACTTTTTTTACCTTCGCCTGCTGCTCCTTCGTCAACACCGGGTCCCGCGGGACCGGCCGCTCGGCGTGCGGCAGCGAAGGCACCGGCTGGGGCAGCGGGACATGCTGGATCGAAGAAGGTACGGGGTACAAAATAGAAGGGGGGCAGGTAAAAGGTCAGAAATGCTGCTGGTGTTGTGTGCTGTCTGCTGTCTGCTGGTGGTGGTGGTGTGACTGCTGTTGTTTGTGACACAGAGAGCATCATCATTATTCATCTATGCATGAGAGAGAGAAGAGAGAACAAGTGAATTTACAAAATGAGACGGACCTGCGCAAAGCCCTTGAGCGTGTTGGGCCCTGTGACCCCCCAGGCCCAGGCCAGGTTCTTCATCGACGTCGGGAGCCCGTGCGCCCACTTCCCCTTGCGCGAGACGAACTTCCCGGACCGCTTGGCCTTCTGCGTCGTCTCCCGGGTCGCCGCGGCCTGGTGGGCCTTCAGCTCGCGGTAGTACGCGCCGGCCCTGGCGCGCTCGGCCCTCCACGCGTCCGTCTGGCGCTTGGGCCGGACCGTGCCGCAGCACGCGTCCCGCAGCCAGCCCTTCGGGCGCTGGTAGTACCGCGTGAGCGCCTCGACCACGGGCAGGG
>JGI24919J38490_100144_pt1 | contig 5454 bp, 3 predicted proteins | sample LinPFosmplate7_FD_38490 | JGI IMG/M metagenome (IMG submission 38490) | reverse complement strand
ACCACGGGCAGGGTCGGGATCGCGGGGTGCTGCGACGGCGCCGGCAGCGGCGCGGTCCGCCCAGTGTAGTCGACGTAGGGCCGCACCCGCGGAGCGATCGTCGCGTCCTGGTGGGCGTGGGCCAGCACGGTGAACTTGGCGACGCCGATGTCCGTCTCCGTGCCCCCGCCCTCGCACTGGATGAAGCGCACGTCGATGCGCGTCAGGCCACCGACGCCCACCACGCGCGTCACGTACGCTTTGCCGCCGTGGCGGGCCATGCCGACGCGGCCGAGGTCTTCGATCACGACGACGGCGTCGCCGACGCAGGCCGCGGGGCCCAGCGCCGCGTCGACCTTCTGCACCGTCCGGCGCGCGGTCACCATGTCCACGTCGGCCGTCGTTTGCGTGGTCATGTTCGCGTTGCGGAACTTGATGGCCTTCGTCATGTTCGCCGGCTCCGAGGCCGCTCTCTTCGCGGCCCGCGCGGCCTTCAGCTCGGCCTTCCGCTTGGCTTTGGTCACCGCCTGTTGGTCGTCGGCGTTGGCCATCGTGACGTCGGCGATCGGAGTGGTCGACGGCGACATGTTGGAGGCAGTCGACGTTTTTTTGGCTTTGGCCGAAGCCGATTTTTTTCGCGTGCCCCGGGGTTTTTTCCGGGATTTTTTGCCCTTCGGCTGTTTGCGCTTCGTCGCAGGCATCGTGGACGTGCGCGAGAGGGTTTTAGAGAGGCGGAGGGGGCTCGGACGTGTGTTTGGTGGATGCCAAACGGGAATGTAGTTTGAAGTTGATAATCAATTATGGCCAAACCATCATCACTCAAACTGCTGTCTCGGAGCTCGTACAAACATCGCGAATCCAGGGGAGAGGTTGATGACTTGAAAGTACCTGTACAGCCCAGCCGTAGATTATTATCCTGCTTTTGAGATATGGTTGGATTGGGCATGAGTGACCCAGCTTTGTGCAAGGATTAAACAACTTTATCGTGTGAGTTGTCCGTACAAATTTGATTTCTCAAGTGTTCACCGGAAATTTGGAGTCCGTCCCGACTCCATTATCCGGAGCGGCTCTCAAACAAGCTATTTTGAAGCTCCCCCGGCTCTGCCCCGGGAAATTTTTTTTTTCGCGCAGGTCCAACGGCCGCGACAGAGTCTTGAGGATATATGCTTTCCGGAATTGTGCCCTATTCGCCGGGCGGGGCTCTTTTTCAATGTTGTTGGACTCGGGATCAGCTCCAAATGGGAGGCCATTTTTCCCGTTTCAGGTGGCCGCTGCTCAGGTTTCCGCGTTTTTGTGCCATAAACACGGGACCACTCGGGGACCACTCGGGACCACATGGCTAACCGACACGCGTGAGCGCGATGTGACCCCCTTCCCTGCGCCACCGCTGCCCCTACGCGATCGCATGTGGAGCCGACCGCTTTCCGTTGGTCGGGGGCGCGATCCCAGGCGGATCCCGCGAGAAAAAGGTGGACCGTTGACCTCGGCTACGGAACATGACGACGGCGGAACGCCTGTGGGTTCCACCGTTGTGTGGACTTTTCGTTGGGCGACGCGTGACCGAGGCCGGCGGGCGTGGACCTCACCGAGATAGCCGTCCATGAACATGGCGCTGAATCTTCGCGTCGCCATGGCTTCGTTTGGGCTCGTGGGTTGGAAATATGGTTGGGAGAAAGGGGTGCACATGATGATGTTCGGGAAGAATTTCCTCTTGAGGATGAATAAAATGACAAAAAATATATTTATCCTGAATGTTTTCCTGTGGAACCCGAGAACCACTTTGTACCTTTCATGAAATGATGTATGGACGAACAGTTCCCAGTGGTTCTTCCAAAAGAGCGGTCCAACCGTGGGGTTATTCATGCCCAATCCAACCATACGATAGGATGCATATTGTGTGGATTTGAAAAGCAATTGACTGACTGAATCATGGGTACCCTGTTGTCGACCGCCTGAAGGCCTAGTTTCGTGTAATGAAACCACAGTCAATCGTGATGATCCAGTGGTCCCAAACACTTTATTTTATGCATGAAGCTACTTTGAGATACCCTCAGGCGATCGGCCAACCATCTTCCTCATCACGACATGCCTTTGTCGCGCATCACCTCGCCCGCGCTCCGCGTCGGCGTCGCCATGACGAACCGACAGAGGGCCTAATTCCGTGTAAATGGGGTGGTACAGCATGACAATACCGCCCCCGGCACACCGTGAGCGCTCAGGGGGGGCGTCCGGGACCGGTGACCGACCGCCAACCGCTCCAGCGGACACCGCGTCCGCGGATCGCGCGCGGCGCTCATTTTCAGACTCGCCATCGTCCACCATGACGACAAAGATGGCTGCGCGGCGCGCCGATATTTTCGCTCCGGCGCGGCCCAACCATCGCACCGGTCGCGCTGTGGCGTCCAGTCGCGCCGGTGTGGTGCCCGGGACCGGCAACGCGGCGCAGAAGGGAACGGTGGCAATTTTACGTTGTGATCGGAGGCGTTTTATGGTCCGTCATAAAGTGGCTCTCGCGCGCGTTCAACGTCGTCCCGGGCGTGGGCAATGTTTGGCGACCTGTAGCAGAACGCCCCGGGCCCGCTCGAAGCCGTGAGTGGGCACAATGAACGCGGCTCGAAGAGGAGAGCAACCGGTACCATGGTTCCTAAGCTCCATGATGCCTCCTTCAGAAAAAGTTACCGCGATCGCTGATTCCAGCCGCGATGCCATGACGGCCACTCGCTGTTCCGGAATTTCTCAGAGCGAGCGGAAATTCGCCAAAAAATCATCATGTTATCGCCTGCCACGTCAACGCCGCTTTCCTCGCTCGGTCGTGACACCATGCCGGGTCGCCGCGCCCGAAACGCGGACGGCGGACCGCCTCCACGACGAGCTAGAACCGCATTGTCGCTGCACGGGCGAGCGGCGCTCCGACCACCACACAAATGACGCTCTCCAGGAGGGTGAAAATCAGCGTCGTGGTCGACACAGGTGGCCGGCGGCGATGATGTGGCGGATTCACGCTCGTCCTTGGGGCCCCAGCGACCGCGCGGCGCGGTCAGGGGTGCTCGGTGTGCCGTCTGTCATGCCAAACGAGAATTTTACACGCTTTCCAACACCAAAATGGGACGATGGCGCCGTGCGGAACGTGACGGTGAACAACAATGCGGGCAACATGGGGCGATGGCGCTTGGGATCGGTGGGCACATCGACCTTGATGATGAGGCTGATGCATTTTTAGGGGTCAAGAACATGCGTGCGTGGGTGTTTACATGGCGTTTACACGGAATTAGGCCCTCTTCGGTAGGCTCGGCCCTCTGTGGCGCCTGACAGGTATCCAGGATAACGTTAAATACGGGGTGAGGAAGGTTTAGTTCCTGTTGACGCCTATCTTTTTGGATAATGATGTACCATGCTTCTCGCATGGTCAGGAGTGATCACAAACATCTAATCTATGTTTTTACCGACCATCTGTTGACATTATTGAGTAGAAGTGCTCCGTTGGGGCGAAAAAGTGCGGTTGGGGGGGCATGGAATCGTTGGTGTCGTCGACCGCTTTTTCCTCGTCGAAGTCCCCCGTCGCATTTCACCAAAAGGGGCGGGGTAATGGACCAGCCCGGACGAACGCGACTGTCGCAACAGCGATCGCCGGACCCCCGCCGCGCAAAGCGCCCCTCCCCGTCTGAAAGGAGCGATCGCACGGCGAAAGAAGGGAAAGAAGCGACCATCATGATGCGTGTGACGTTGCGATCGAGTTTCTAGGAAGTTTCGATTCGTTGGCCATCGCCGGCCATCGAAAACTTCCTAGCATCATGGCGGGAGCCCCCCCCTGAAGGCACTTTTTCGCCCCAACGGAGCACTTCTACTCAATAATGTCAACAGATGGTCGGTAAAAACATAGATTAGATGTTTGTGATCACTCCTGACCATGCGATAAGCATGGTACATCATTATCCAAAAAGATAGGCGTCAACAGGAACTAAACCTTCCTCACCCTGTAACAAAAGTTAAAATTATTTTTGGCAGTCACAAAACACCCAAAACAAAACCACGACGAATCCTCCGGCTTCCAGCAGGCCGAAACCTACCGTTGCAACAGGGGCCCGCTTCGTCGTCACCCTCATCACCGAGACTCATCATGATCTCTCCACCAGCAGAGGCGATGCCCGCAATGATAACGCCCTCGGAGAGCCCGCCCGTTGAGGGCTTGGGGGTCGTGCCGGTGAAATCGTTCTCACAACGAACGACGAACCTGGCTTCGTCCGCTTCAATCGCATTTCCTCCGTTCGGGCCGTCGACAGCTTTCGCGGGAGCGGCGACGCCCCCGAGGCCGACGAGGCGGACAGTCGCCGCACGAGATCGCTCGCGTGAAATGCCACCGTTTGCCTCGCGTTCGGCGTGTGGCTATGGTCGTGGTGGTGGTGGTGGTGGTGATGGCGGCGATGGCGGCGGTGCCCGCCGTGGTGGCCGTGGTGGCCGCCGTGACCGTGGTGCCCGCCGGTTGTGTGCCGTCGGTGTCGTCGCCCTTTTTTCCGGCGTCCTTTTCCGGGACGTTTCCGGCGGCTGTCTTGCCCGTGGTTGATGCCCAGTGTGGCAGGCGCCGAGGTCCGCTGGTTTGGATGGGTCCGCTGCCTTTCGCTCTGGTGTTTTCTCTTCGTTCCCCCGGCACTTGTTGCACTTGCCAGCCTGTTCGCGTTCATAATCAACTTCCCCGCATTGCGCAACTTCCCCGCATTGCGGGCGGACTGGTGGCGTAGCAACTGCTGCATGCTCCGCACGGACTGGTCGTGCGCCGACAGCTTGCGCGAGAGCGGAGCGCCGGTCTCCAGCAACGTCGCCAGCTGCTCGCGGGACCAGCGCCGTCGCAAGAGGTCGAGGTCCGATTGCCGATGTTCGTTGATACTTATGCAGGATTGAGAGGCGGCTTTTTTTAGCATGCTTCTGGATCTCTGCAAGTTGTCCTCCTTCCCAAATTCATCTGGCGCAACAATTGTTCGGCGGAACAGTAAAGACCCGTATGTATGACGAGAATATGTTGACGGAGCCGTTCTGCCTCCAGGTCCTCCACCATCAAAGCCACAGCATTTGCTCCTGCTCCTCGACAAGGCGGCGCAGATGCAGCACGCAATAACCAGCATAACCAGCACGCCGGCCATGATTGATGCCACGATAATGGGTGTACTGTCCTCTTCTGCAGCCATCGCAAAGAGGAGACCGTTTCCTGCCGTCACATGTTGGTAAAAAATTCTCCTGGCAAATTCCATGGCCATAACCTCCCGTGGCCATACTTTTGCTGTGCTGTCGTTTGTTTGCCTCCCGCGTGGGAGTCTTCTTCGCGCTGAGACCCGAGTCCCTGAATACGCAGAAGGCTCCCTGTTGGGTGTGGATGGTGATTGATGACGCGATATCGCAGGCGCAGGTTTCAGTTTTTGGGAAACGTTTTGCGTGCACGATTACAGTATGCACGTAACACGCTTAAAGGGAACCACGAAGAAG
>JGI24919J38490_100120_pt1:2500-6424 | contig 6424 bp, 4 predicted proteins | sample LinPFosmplate7_FD_38490 | JGI IMG/M metagenome (IMG submission 38490) | reverse complement strand
CCCCATGCTGCCCTTGTGAGCCCCGGGGCTTCGGGTGCCCCTCCCCCCCTCGGTTTTTGGTGCCCGGGCTGGGGGGGTAGCAGTATTCGGAGTAGACTCGTCGACAAAAATAGGGCATTTGGTCGTGGCGTGTTTTTTTGCTGGCGTTTTCGGCGCACGGCATTTTGAACCATTATACATGGGCGGTGATGATTACCGCTAGTGGGAAAACTGTTGCCGCGAGGCTACCGTCTGGCGGATTACGGCTGAACGCCTCTAAGTCGGAATCCAAACTAGTTATGCATGGTTGTATGCACCGTAGACGAAGCTGGAATACAACAAGGTAGATGACTTCTTCGAACGCGCCCAGGCCATCCAGTATGGTGGGACCCGATATTGCGTGATGTTACCACGGTGATGAGATCATGAGGCGACGACTCTTCGATGCTCGGGTGTTATATGTGATGAGAGTAGCCAATGTGCTACGATCCATTGAGGCTTAGCCCGTGTTGTACGATTTAATTACATGCGACTCCAGTCGACCCGCCCCAACTTGGGGGGGTCGGGCGTGGTTATTACCACATCTGCGGGCTGCATGGGGAGTGCGCCTCCCGACGGACGGAGGCGCGCTCCCCATGCTGCCCTTGTGAGCCCCGGGGCTTCGGGTGCCCCTCCCCCCCTCGGTTTTTGGTGCCCGGGCTGGGGGGTAGCAGTATTCGGAGTAGACTCGTCGACAAAAATAGGGCATTTGGTCGTGGCGTGTTTTTTTGCTGGCGTTTTCGGCGCACGGCATTTTGAACCATTATACATGGGCGGTGATGATTATGGTAATCAGAGCTGTCCGGTGAAGCATCGTGTGTTTTAGAGTATATGATCGCCTGCGAATGAGGATTGCGCTTTCCTGCACTAGATAGAAGCACGTTTGAGTGAAGTCTATGTGGCTCGGGGAAGCAGCGATGGTATCACGTTTGTTCCCGGGGACCCCCGGTGCGTTCTGTGAATCGCTCGGTAGGAGCGCTTTCCATCCCTTCCATGGAGAAAGCTGGAATCGGAATTGTTTGAGGAGTCCCGATCACAGGTGTACTTCGTGTCTAAGTGGTCACACCATTAGGCACCGACGTATGTTTATGTGTAACCTGGTTGATCCTGCCAGTAGTTATATGCTCGTCTCAAGGATTAAGCCATGCATGTCTCAGTATAAGTATTTGACTGCGAATCTGTGAATGGCTCATTAAAACAGTTATCGTTCCTTTGGTGGTATCATAGTAGTTGGATAGCTATGGAAATTCTAGAGCTAATACGTGCTTAGCAACCCGACTTATTGGAGGGCTGGATCTATTAGATACCGAACCGATCCGGGTACGCCTGTCTTTCAGTCGATTCATAATATTTTTTCGAATCGTTCTCTGAGCGATACGCTTTTTAAGTTTCTGACCTATCAGTTTCCGTCGATAGGGTATTGGCCTACCGTGGCTTTGACGGGTGACGGAGAATTAGGGTTTGATTCCGGAGAGGGAGCATGAGAAATGGCTACCACATCTAAGGAAGGCAGCAGGCGCGTAAATTACCCAATCCTAATTAAGGGAGGTAGTGACAAGAAATACCAATATAAGGCGTATTCGCTTTATAATTGGGATGAGCACATCCTAAATTACCTTGCGAGTATCAATTGGAGGGCAAGTCTGGTGCCAGCAGCCGCGGTAATTCCAGCTCCAATAGCGTATATTAAATCTGCTGCGGTTAAAACGCTCGTAGTTGGATATCTGTTCGGAAAACTCAGGTCCACCCAAGTGGTGAGTATCTGAATCAACCGTGACAAGAAACTCGCGAACATGCATGCACTTAGTTGTGCGGCGAGATCTCGAGAACGCTTACTTTGAGGAAATGAGGGTGCTCCAAGCAGGCTATGGCTTTGCATACGTTAGCATGGAATAATAGGACAAGACGTTGTTCCGAAGTGGTTAGTTTTCGGTCCGATGTAGTACTAATAGAGGTAGTTGAGGGCATTCGTATTTAATTGCTAGAGGTGAAATTCTTGGATTTTTTAAAGACGAGCTACTGCGAACGCATCTGCCCAGGATGTTCTTCTTGATCAAGAACGAAAGTTAGGGGATCGAAGACGATCAGATACCGTCCTAGTCTTAACCATAAACCATGCCGACTAGAAATTGGGGTTGTCAGAGTCTTGACGTCTTCAGCAACTTAGGAGAAATCAAAGTCTTTGGGTTCCGGGGGGAGTATGGTCGCAAGACTGAAACTTAAAGGAATTGACGGAAGGGCACCACCAGGAGTGGAGCCTGCGGCTTAATTTGACTCAACACGGGGAAACTTACCAGGTCAAGACATAGAGGGGATTGACAGACTGACAGCTCTTTCTTGATTTTATGGGTGGTGGTGCATGGCCGTTCTTAGTTGGTGGAGTGATTTGTCTGGTTAATTCCGTTAACGAACGAGACCTTCACATACTAACTAGTGTCCAGAACTGTATGTTTCAGGGAACTTCTTAGATGGACTTCGTGTGTTTAGCACGAGGAGGTGTGAGGCGATAACAGGTCTGTGATGCCCTTAGATGTCCTGGGCTGCACGCGCGCTACACTGATGCGTCCATCTAGAGCCTCACCTACTCAGGAGTGAGCGGGTAACCTTTTCGAAGCGCATCGTGATGGGGATAGACTATTGCAATTATTAATCTTGAACGAGGAATTCCTAGTACGCACAAGTCATCACCTTGTTCTGATTACGTCCCTGCCCTTTGTACACACCGCCCGTCGCTCCTACCGATCGAGTATTCCGGTAAATAATTTGGAGTGCAGCAACGTTCAGCACATGGATCCGCTGCGTGAAGATTCGTAAACCTCATTACTTAGAGGAAGGAGAAGTCGTAACAAGGTTTCCGTAGGTGAACCTGCGGAAGGATCATTCGCATACTTTCTTTCGTCTGTTCACAATATATCACGACCCGGATGCGTTCGGTTGTATGTGCTACACGCAATGCTCTGTATCCTCGCCTCCTCACCTTTTGGTTTCGTATTGTGTGTTTACAGCGGCGACCGCCTTGACTCAGGAGACAATGAAGGACGTAGCGAACTACGTTTTGCAGTGTGACTTGTATAATTTCGGGAATCAGTTGGTTCTTGAACGTTGACGTTACCTCACGGATTTACATGGTTTCTCCGAGTTGGTGTTTCGCCTACACGCTTTCACCGTACGATGCGTTCACTGCATCGCGGTGTATTGGCCTGCCCTTCTTCTGAAGTCGACCGGGCAGGCTTGGCAAATCACATGACAGCAAGGTGGCAGCCTGGGTCGGAATATTTCGAAAGGGGTGAGGTGCACCATTACGTCGAATATGGCTCAGTGTGTGCAACATGACAGCGCTTCGTCGCTTCCTGAACTCGATACTGGATCGGACGACCTGCTGAACTTAAGCATATCAGTAAGTGGTGGCAATGAAAACTACAAATGATCCCCTTAGTAATGGCGAACGACGAGGGACTTGTCTAGAGCGCAACCGAAGATTGTCTTTGGATTGTCGTGATTATATATCGAGCAACTGTATCTTTACGTGCACGTCTATGGAACACACGTGACGGATGGTGACAAACCGCTGTTTTTTCGTGCTTGAGCTGCGTCCTGCCGATATTCTCAAAGTCACGCTTCCTGGGATGGGAGCGCTAACGAGGTGGTATGTTGCATCTAAGACTCATTATCCTCTTGAGCGCGACAGTGCAGAAGTACCGTGAGGGAAACGTGCAAAGCATTTTGTAAAGATAGTTGGATGTACCCGAAGCCCTTGTAGCAAACGCACTTGAGTTACGTGAAAGTCCGGGCATCCTGCGTGAGGTTTTTCATGAGACGCTGCGCCCGGTTCCTTCCGGGCAAGATCTCGAACTTCCGGCTCAGGGTCCTCGGTCAGACGGACGACACACCCTTTGTGCACGGTGA
>JGI24919J38490_100383_pt1 | contig 6824 bp, 8 predicted proteins | sample LinPFosmplate7_FD_38490 | JGI IMG/M metagenome (IMG submission 38490) | reverse complement strand
TGCAGGTCGACTCTAGAGGATCCCACCGGAATAGTCGCGATCGCGAATGGCGATAAACGCGCGGCCGACGCGTGTGCGAAACAGGTTTTGCGCGGCAAGCATCGTACCAACAGCCAGCGCTGTGATCAGCACATACATTTCGCGTTTCGTATCCAATTCCCAGCCCAGCAAGTTTGGCACGGGCGTGTCGATGCCGACGATGCCGCCTGTCCAAGGTGCAAACAGGTCTTGTTCGATCAGGAATTTCACGATGAAGCTGGCCGCGAGTGTTGCGACAGCAAGGTACAGACCCTTAACGCGCAAGGACGGTAAGCCAACGACAATGCCGACAAGAGCAGAAACAGCAATCGCCAAAGGCACAACAATGAAAGGTAAAATATCAGCGGGCAGGCCGCTAAAGAGATTGCTGAAAATCACGGTGGAATATGCACCAATGGCAACAAATGCACCGTGGCCAAGGGACACAAGACCCGTGTAACCCGTCAGAACATTGATCCCCACGACAGCGATCAACAAGATGCCCATCTTGCAGGCCATAAGGACCGCGTAGTCATCTGCGAACAACGGGAACAGCGCCAGCAAAAGCATACTGCCATAGACAAACATCTGTTTGTTGCGGTTGTTCAGAACCCGCTCGTCTGCGCCGTAGTCGGCTTTGAGATTGCCGTTGATCATATCCGTTCAACCTCTTTTTGGCCCATCAAGCCGTGCGGGCGGAAGATGATAACCACCAGAACAGCTACGTAGGGAACAATTTCAGCCCATTCGCCGCCAAGTTTCCATTGTGTCATCGCCTCAAGAACGCCGACCGACATGGCCGCGATGAAACAGCCAACATAGCTATCAAGACCACCCATCAAAACGATCGCAAGGACCGAAAATCCAAACAGGCCAAGCGAGGGCGAAATACCGTTGCGTGTTGCAAGGATCGCGCCCGCGACTGCGCCCGTTGCGGATGCGAGTACCCAAGCGCGAGAGAAAATCTTGGGTACCGAAATGCCCATGGAATAAGCTGTTGATTGATCTTCTGCCGTGGCACGGATCGCCACGCCGCTTTTGGTGAATTTCACCATCGCAACGATGCCACCAAAGATCAGCAGCGCGATGACCATGTTCACGATGTCCGCGCCAAAGAGGAAGATCATAGAGCCAAACAATTCAAACCGGATCGGTGTGTTGGGCGCGATATGGGGAACGAATGCTGCGTCTGCGGTCCAGATTAGCGATGCAGAGCCGGACAGGATCGAAATCAAACCTACCGTCACCATGATCATCGCAAACACCGATTGGCCCATCAGTGGACGCATCAACGTACGTTCAACCACGCGGCCAAGCACTGCATTGCATAGCACCGCACCCATCAAGCCTAGAATAATGCGTGGCACGTTGGCTGCCCAATCCAGAACTGCACCAAGAGGCGAGAACATGCCCAGCCCTTCGCGCATTTCCACCATCCACGCAGGTTTCCAAGAGGCCAGCCATGTTGGTGCCCATTCTTGACCTGGAATGATAACGGCGAAGGTGAAATAGAAATACGCACCGAACATGATCAGATAACCATGCGCAAAGTTCACGACTTTGGTCGCCTTATAAACTGATACGATGCCGACCGCGATCAGCGCATAGATTGCGCCGCTCATCAGGCCGTTGATTGCAAATTGAATAAACTGTCCCATATCCGCCCCTACGCCGCCGCGCCCAAGTAGGCCTCGATTACCGCAGGGTTCTTTGACACCTCCGCAGGTGTGCCAGAGGCGATTTGCTGGCCGAAGTTCAAAACAACGATGTGGCTGCAAATATCCATGACCATGTGCATGTCATGTTCTACCAGCAGAATAGTCGTACCAAATTGTTCCTGCACGTCCAAGATAAAGCGCGCCATGTCGGCGGTTTCTTCGCGGTTCATGCCCGCCACGGGTTCGTCTAGCAAAAGAACACGGGGGCGCATTGCAAGGGCGCGCGCCAGCTCAACACGTTTTTGCAAACCATAGGACAGCATCGTGATCGGGTATTTGCGGATGTGGTCTATCTCTAGGAAGTCGATCACGCGCTCTTCTATGTCGCGACGCAATTCCAGTTCTTCCTTGCGGGCAGAACCGAAGTATTTGAAAGCTGAAAACAGGCCTGTATTCAGACGCGTGTGACCACCCAGCTTGATATTATCCAGAACGGTCATGCCGCGAAACAAGGCGATGTTCTGGAACGTGCGCGCCATTCCTAACGATGCACGTTTGTCAGGGGTGATCCCTGTAATGTCTTCGCCGTCAAAGTAGACCTTGCCTTTGTCGGGGGCATAAAAGCCCGAAATCGCATTGAAAAGCGATGTCTTGCCCGCGCCGTTTGGGCCGATCACGCCTGTGATCTCGCCCTCTTTGGCTTCAAAGTTGACCCCTTGCAGCGCTTTGATGCCGCCAAAGGATAGATGTAAATCGGATACGCTCAGCATGGCTGATCGGGTCCTCCCCATTGCCGCCCTCAAACTGTCGCTTTTGCGATCTGTCTTGAAAGGCGCGCTCCCTAGTGAACTTACAGCTTAGCGAGTTGGCGCTGTCTGGCAATGCACTTTGACGCGGTTGTACGTTACGTCAGGTGGATTGGTCATCGCTGTCGTTTGCGCCCCCCCCGTCTCAAATGTCAATCGGCACCAAAACCTCGGGCGCGATCACCTTTGCATTGGGCACAGCTTCGATCATGGGCTGCACGGACTGCTCTAAAACCGGGAACGTGTTGTAGTGGCATGGGATCACTGTGCTAAAGTTGAAGAAGCGTTTCGCAGCATAGGCCGCGCGCGTCATATCCATTGTGAAATGACCGCCTGCGCAGAGAATGCCGATGTCAGGGTGATGCAGGTCTTCAAACAACTCCATGTCCATCATCACATCTGTATCGCCGCTAAAGTAGATCACCTTGCCTTCGCCCGCGATCATAAAGCCGCTTTCTGTGCCAGCATACATGGGGCCGTCGTCTGAATTATAGGTGCTGGAATGGGCTGCCGTCACCATCGTCACCGCGACGCGGCCCAGCATCACTGTGCCGCCTTTGTTAAAGCCGACGGTTTTGATGCCCAGTTTGCCCTCCATAAACCCCATGTGATCGTAAATACCAACGGCTGGTATATCGAGGTCTTTGGCAATTTCGAACCCGTCTGCACAATGATCGAAATGACCGTGGCTGATAAGGACATGGGTCGCACCATCGATTGCTTCTGCGCGACGATCCTCAGGAAAAACGGGACAGCCCGTAAGCCATGGATCAATCAGCAGCACTTGATCTTCGATTTCAATGCGAAACCCTGAATGGCCGAGGGGGATGATTTTCATGTGCCGTCTCCTGATTGTCTGGATGAAAGGCTAACACGCAAGCGCGATTTGAAAAGAGGAAACCCCAAGCGGGCTTGCGAGCAGCGCGCACGCCCGCTAAATGCTAGGCAACGAGTTAGACGGAGAACCTGCCCGATGTCGATTGATGTAGAAACAGCCGCACGCGTTGCGAAATTGGCCCGCATTAAAGTGGAGCCAGAGGCGCTGCCCGCATTGGCGCAGGAATTCACCAATATCCTTGGTTTTATTGAACAACTCAATGAAGTCGACGTTGAAGGCATCGAGCCTATGACATCTGTCACGCCGCAAAAGTTAAAGCGCCGCGTGGACGCTGTGACGGACGGTGATCAGCAACCAAAAATTCTAGCGAACGCACCCGATGCGCGCGAAGGTTTTTTTGCGGTACCGAAGGTGGTTGAATAATGTCTGATCTGAACAAACTGGGCCTAGCCGGCGCGCGCGATGCACTTCGCAAGGGTGACACGACGTCCGTGGAATTGACCGAAACGTTTCTGAAAGAGATTGAAGGCGCATCTGCGCTGAATGCATTCGTGCATCACACGCCAGAGATAGCACTGACACAGGCCAAGGCCGCGGACGCACGGATCGCTTCGGGCGATGCACCTGCGATGTGTGGTTTGCCGATTGGCATCAAGGATCTGTTCTGCACCAAGGGCGTGCCGTCCCAAGCGGCATCTGCCATTTTGAACGGGTTCAAGCCTGAGTACGAAAGCACAGTCAGCCAGAACCTGTTTGATGCAGGCGCAGTTATGCTGGGCAAGTTGAACATGGACGAATTCGCGATGGGCTCGTCTAACGAGACTTCTGTGTATGGCGATGTGGTCAACCCATGGCGTCGTGCGGATGAAGACACTGCGCTGACGCCGGGTGGATCATCTGGGGGATCGGCGTCTGCGGTTGCAGCCGATCTTTGTCTTGCGGCCACGGGCACCGACACGGGTGGGTCTATTCGCCAGCCAGCGGCCTTTACGGGCATCACGGGGATCAAGCCAACCTACGGTCGCTGTTCGCGTTGGGGCACAATTGCGTTTGCGTCCTCGCTTGATCAAGCGGGTCCGATGACCAAAGACGTGCGCGACGCGGCGATCATGTTAGAGGCCATGTGTTCCTATGATCCAAAAGACAGCACCAGTGCAGAGTTGGCTGTGCCGAATTTTGAGGCCATGCTGACGGGCGATATTAAGGGCAAGACAATTGGTATTCCCAAGGAATATCGCATGGACGGCATGCCAGACGAGATCGAACAGCTTTGGGCAAATGGCACAGCGATGCTGAAAGACGCAGGCGCGAAGATCGTTGATATTTCTTTGCCACACACGAAATATGCGCTGCCAGCTTACTATGTCATTGCACCAGCTGAAGCGTCGTCCAACCTCGCGCGCTATGATGGTGTGCGCTATGGCCACCGCGCTACGCTGGATGCGGGCGATGGCATCACAGAGATGTATGAAAAGACCCGCGCCGAAGGGTTTGGTCCAGAAGTACAGCGCCGCGTGATGATCGGGACCTACGTTCTAAGTGCGGGTTTCTATGATGCGTACTACAACCGCGCGCGCCGTGTTCGTGCATTGATCAAGAAAGACTTCGATGATGTGTTTGCTGCTGGCGTTGACGCTATCCTGACGCCCGCAACTCCAAGCGCGGCCTTTGGGCTGGGTGAAATGAAAGACGCGGATCCAGTTCAGATGTATCTGAATGATGTATTCACGGTCACCGTGAACCTTGCGGGTCTTCCCGGTATCGCGGTGCCTGCGGGTGTGGACAGCCAAGGTTTGCCCCTTGCGCTGCAATTGATTGGCAAGCCGTGGGAAGAGGGCGATTTGCTAAATACCGCCTATGCGCTGGAACAGGCTACAGGTTTTGTAGCAAAACCGGCCAAATGGTGGTAAACGCGCCGAAAAGAAGAAGAATGAGGCAGTCCTAAAATGAAGCGGTTCACCCTTTCAGCGATTACCCTTTGCGCAGCCGTTGCGCTGGGCGCATGTAGCCCGACTATTCCCGACAGTGGGTCTGGTGTAGGTTTCGGCGACTATAATGAGTTTGAACAAAGACAAGCCGCGCGCGATGCAGCTCTTGCAGGCACAAACAGCGCTTTGCCCGCGCCGCAATCAGTCAGTTCTGAAACACTGGCCCCCGCAGCGGCATCTGGCATAACCGCGGCCAACACTGCTGTGCAAGCCAGCCCTGCCAATGCAGCGCCTGTTTTGCGCGAGGGTGGCATCAGCGCAGAGAATGATTTCGGCGCGGTTTCTGGTCAACGCTCTATTGAAGGGGACGCGGCCAAGCGTACGGCAAACCAACAGGATTATCAGGTGATACAGCCCGTTGCATTGCCAACACGCCAAGGTGGCGGTGGGCCAAATATCGTGGCCTTCGCGATCGCGGCAAAGAATGCCAAAGGCCAACAGGTTTATCGCCGCAATGGCTTTAACGCCGCGCGCAAGTATCAGCGGTCTTGTTCTGGCTTTGCGTCACAAGATCAAGCGCAGCAGACGTTCATGGCCGCTGGTGGCCCCGAAAAGGATCGTAGCGGCATGGATCCTGATGGTGACGGTTTCGCGTGTGCGTGGGATCCAGCGCCCTTTCGCAATGCTGTGAGTGGCTAAGCGATGAGTGGCGCTGTTTGTGTGCAGCGCCCTTCGCCCAATTGTGGCCCGCGCAAGGGCGGCATTCTTGCACCCGATATGATCGTGATTCACTATACAGCCATGCAAAGTGCTCAGGCTGCGATAGACACGCTGTGTAACCCCGAAAATGAAGTGTCCGCGCACTACCTTATCGCGCGTGATGGTGCGGTAACGCAGATGGTGGATGAGGGCGCGCGCGCGTGGCACGCAGGCGCTGGGCGCTGGGCAGGGTGCGATGACATCAATTCACGTTCTATCGGGATTGAACTGGACAACGATGGGTTTTCGCCGTTTTCGGCCCCCCTTATGGATGCTTTAGAAGACTTGCTTGGCGCGATCATGTCGCGTTGGGATATTCCAGCGCATAACGTGATTGCCCATTCCGATTTAGCGCCGCTGCGTAAGATTGATCCCGGAGGGCGGTTTGATTGGCGCCGCTTAGCCTTGGGTGGATTGTCTGTGTGGCCCGAAGACAGTGATGAACAACCGCTATCAGAGACGTTAGATGCGCTGGGTTACGCGGTAGATACCTTTGGTCTTGAGGCTTGCTTGTCCGCGTTCCGCCTACGTTTCGCGCCGACGCGCAAAGGGCCAGCGACAGACGCTGACAGGCGCGATGCGGCATCGCTTGCAATGCGATTCGCAGTTGACCCAAGGCAGCCGGACAGCTAGGCGACATTTGCGCACGGAAGGCTGGGTGGCTGCGGTTCTTAGGGATCGAGGAAAGTCCGGACTCCATGAAGCAACGGTGCCGGGTAACGCCCGGCCAGGGTAACCTGAGGGAAAGCGCCACAGAGAACAGACCGCTTTTGTTTCGGCAAGAGTCAGGGTGAAACGGTGCGGTAAGAGCGCACCA
>JGI24919J38490_100205_pt1 | contig 6900 bp, 8 predicted proteins | sample LinPFosmplate7_FD_38490 | JGI IMG/M metagenome (IMG submission 38490) | reverse complement strand
GGTCACGAAAGTGACTGAATCTTTGGTTTTTTAAAAGCAACCCATTCTCTTTCTAACTCACTTAATAAAATTGAATCATTTCAAGTGTGACACGTCAAGGAAATAACTGTGACCAACTGAGTCTAGAAAGAATCCAGAAATTGAGTCTAATATGTTCATACACCTTCGGGTGTGTGGACTTGGGTTTTGCTGGCATTCCAAAACAATCTACTTAAAAAATAATAAATAAGTAAAATACTGAAATAATTCCATTCAGAGATATTTTTAAATGCTTGACTTAAATCTCCCCATATCATGAGTATTAAAAGCACTAAAGTAATTGCTATTAGAATTGCAACAAATGTGATTTTTATTTTAAGAATTAAAGGATTGATATATTTTTTTATCTCCTCTCTAAATTTAAATAAATTCCTTGTTAAATAAACCTGAGCCAACAATTCAAAAAAAATAAACAAAATTATGATCACTCTTCTCATTTTTTTGAATAATATTGATTCAATATCTAAACCTAAAAATATTGCATGTAATATTAAAAATATGCAAGAGCATATACCGAAATAAAAAAAAGTTTTCGAAGATTTAAATAGAATATTTTGTTTTTCAAATTCTTTAAATAAATTTAAATTATTTTTCCAATATAAAATTAAAAAAATTGAACTCAAAATGATCAATGGTTTAAATAGATATGTTATTGGAAAAAACCTCGCGGTCCTGCTTATTGACACTTCTCCATAAAAATAAGGATTCTTAATCTCAGCAAAACCCTTTGCATTTTTTTCTTTTGCAAGCATGAGAATATTATCTAAAGTTTTTACATTATTTAATAAAAAGTATATAAATCTAGAATTTTTTACACACCGATTGTTTTTAATCTCTCCTTGTTCTTTAACTATATATAAAAGTTTATCATCTCTAAAAATTTCTTCATCATTTAAAATTTGATCGTCAGTTGTAATAAGATATTCCCTAACTTTATATTTTGGACAGTTTGAGAATGACCATGTACCTAAATTTTGTTGATTCAATTTTTCCTGTTCTGGTGTCAATACAATTTTTTTTTCCTTCCAATTAAAAGGAGCATATGCATCAAAACTGCCCAAAAATTTATAAACAAGCAGACATGAATTGATAGTTATTAAAGGAAGTAAAAATGAGATGAAAGCGTAAAATCTTATTTTCTTAATGAATTGATTAGATCTCATTTAGAATATTATATTTTATTTTCTTTTGTTTCTTTTACGTGCTCTTCTTTTCTTTGATCCCATTTTTCTTCGTCCTCTATGTTTTTTTGGGTATCCCATATTAATTTATTCTCCTTTATTATTTTTTTTAATTGACCTACGATTTCGGATATAGCATTGTGTATGTTAGTAATCAAATTTTTTTATGCCTAAATCACCCAAGACTTTTTTAAAACACGCCGCCAAAGGAATTCAATCTAGATCAGTAAATCCAGCAATTGTAAGGGCATCCACAATTCTTTTTAAGACAATGCAAGAATTGCGAAAACATCAAAAAGATATAACAAAAGGTAAAAGCGTTGCTTTCTGGGATTATGGTAGACAGGGAAGCCAAACAACAATTCAACTTCAAAATTTACTTAAAAAATTAGAACTGGCTCATCATGTATTCTTAACTCAAACTGGATTTGCCTCTGTAGCGCTGGCTATCATGAGTGTTTGTAGACCAGGAGATGAAATTGTAATATCTGATTGTGTTTACCGTCCTACACGAAAACTTGTTAATCAATTACTTTCAGAATTTAATATTAAAGATATTTGGTACGATCCAAATAGTTTTGGGGATCTCAAAAATAAAGTTACAAAAAAAACAAAACTTATTTATGTAGAAAATCCAGGAAGTAATACTTTTGAATTTCAGGATTTAGGAAAGATAGTTGCTCTTGCCAAAAGAAAAAAAATTTATACTGCTATTGATAATACTTGGGGTACTGCATATTATTTAAAACCTATACAATTAGGTTTTGATATGTCGATCGTGTCTGCTACCAAATATTATTCAGGTCATTCAGATGTTATGGCAGGAACATTAGCAGTAAGTAAAAAAGTTTATAAAAAAGTTTGGTGGTATAACCATGTTTCAGGACACCGTCTATCAGCCGACGATGCATATCTAGTCATTCGAGGATTGAGAACTTTAGATTTAAGATTAGAAAAACACCAAGAGAATACAAAGATTATAATTAAATGGTTAGCCCAACAAAAAAAAATAGTAAAAATTTTATATCCTTACAAAACATCAACTACCAGTTATAAGTTATGGAAAAAATACTATTCTGGAGCTTCAGGCTTGTTAGGAATCGTTATTAACAGTAAAAGTAAATCTTCCGTGTACAAGTTTGTGAATTCATTAGAATTTTTTGGTATTGGTTATAGTTGGGGAGGCTTTGAAAGTTTAGTAGTTTATAATGATCACATCATTGAAATGGGAAAAAGATTATTTTTTAAATTAGAAAAAAATCAACATCTTATTCGTCTGCATATTGGTCTTGAAGATCCTAAAGATTTAATAAATGATTTAAGAAGATCTTTGAGATTTGTTAAGTGATAAAAGAAAAATTTTTTCCAAGTAAATTAGCTTTAATTACGCTTCTATCTGCCTGTGGAATCGTAGCCGTTTCTATGGGTATTCGTCAAACTTTTGGTTTGTTTTCTGATTTTTTTGTAAAAGATTTACAGAGCACCGTTACTGAATTCGGTTTAGCAATTGGAATGCAAATGCTGATGTGGGGGATGTTTGCTCCTATTTTTGGTGTTATGGCTGACAAGATAGGTGGAAATAAAGTTACGATTATAGCATTTGTTTTCATGGCTCTTGGGATTTATTTACTTTATTCAGGACCTAACTCAGGTATTTTTTTTCAAATTAATCTTGGTTTATTAATTGGAATTGGACTTGGTGGAACAGCGATAAGCGTTCAAATAGGTGAGGTTGGTAAACACTTTCCAAATAAAACAAGAGGTCTGGCCATTGGCATTGTCGTAGCGATGGCATCTATAGGTTATTTTTTCTCACCATTGTATACAAAATTTGCTTTAACAGCATTTGGCTGGGAGAAGACACTACAAACATTTTTGTATTTTATTATTTTTGGAATGATTGCGGGTATTTTTCTCTTTCCAGTTAAAAAAGAGACGAGTACAAGTAATAACATCAAAATAAATGAACAGACAATCACTGAAGCTTTAAAAGAGGCATTTAGTCATAAAGGTTTTGTCCTTTTAACTTTTGGTTTTTTTGTTTGCGGGTTTAATATCACTTTAGTTTCAGCACATATACCCGGATACATTCAAGAGAGAGGTTTTGAAGCGTGGACAGCTTTTGCCATTTTATCATTAATAGGTCTTTTTAATATTTTTGGAACTTTAAGTTTTGGTTATTTATCAGGAAAGTATAGTAAAAAAATATTGTTGAGTATTTTATATTTTTCACGTGGGATAGTATTAATTTTATTTTTAGTTCTGCCAACTTCAACATACGTAGCGCTTGGTTTTGGAATTATTTATGGCTATCTTTGGCTTTCCACCATACCACCAACAAATGGTATCATTTCCCAGGTTTTTGGAACCAAATATTTGTCTATGCTATATGGGTTAGTATTTTTTAGCCATCAAATCGGTTCTTTTTTTGGAGCTTATCTTGGTGGATACTTCTTTGATCAATACGGATCTTACAACTATGCTTGGTATTTATCTATTGCATTATCTTTCTTTGCAACAGTAGTTCACTTACCTATAGATGAAAAACCTTTACCTAGGCTTGCTACAACATAATAATTTATGAAAAAAATACTTATCATGGGTTTACCTGGTTCTGGTAAAACAACTTTAGCATCAGAATTAGTACCGTTGTTAAACGCAAAGTGGCTTAACAATGATAAAGTAAGAAAAGCTGCAAAAGATTGGGATTTTTCTGAAGAAGGAAGAGTAAGGCAAGCAAAACGTATGGCTGATCTAGCTGACAAATATAAACAAGAAGGAAATTATGTTGTTTGTGATTTTATTTGTCCAACTCCCAAAGCAAGAGAATTATTTAATGCAGATTTTATTGTTTGGGTAGATACAATCAAGAAAGGTAAATATGATGATACAAACGCTATGTTTGTAAAACCTGAAAAATTTGATTTTCACGTAACAAATCAAGATGCTAAAGTTTGGGCACCCCAAATAGCGGAGAAAATAAAATAATGCCATACGAATGGGATAATAAAAAACCAACAGCACAAATGTTAGGTAGATGGCAACCTTTTCATGATGGTCATTATGCTTTGTTTGAAGAAATAATTAAAAAAACTGGACAAGTTTGCATTCAAATTAGAGATGTTCAAGGTGTTGATGATAATCCATATGATTTTGAAACAGTTAAAAAAAATATAGAAGAAAGACTAAATCCTAAATATAAAAATAGATTTAAGATTATGCTAGTACCTAACATTACAAATATTAGTTATGGGAGGGGTGTTGGGTATAAGATCGAAGAAGTGACCCTTCCAAAAAAAATTCAACAAATATCAGCTACAAAAATCAGAGACAAAATGAGAAAAGACGGAAAGCTAAAACAGTAATTTACAACTTAAAGTTGATAAATATTTTGTCATAGAGCTTTAATCTTTCTTGATTAAATATACGAAAAAGATAATGATCAGTAAAAATAATTATGGAGGAAAAAATGTTTTCAAAAGAACTGAATAAGAAACTAGATAAATATCATCTACTTAACCATCCTTTTTATAAATCATGGAACGACGGAAGGTTGACAAGAGAAATAATCAAGGATTATGCAGAGCAATATTACCAACATGTAAAAGCATTTCCTCGTTATATAAGTGCTACTCATTCATTATGTGAAGATATAGAAAGAAGAAAAATTTTACTTGAAAATCTTCAAGACGAAGAGAATAGAGATGCAGATCATCCAAAGCTTTGGAAAAATTTTGCATTTGCTATGGGATCTTCTAAGAAAGAAATTGAATCTGTAAAGGAAGAAAAATTTACTACAGAATTAATTGAAAACTTTTTCAAAAATGGAAGATCAAGTTATGCCGAAGGTTTAGCTTCTCTTTACACTTATGAAAGACAAATTCCAGAAATAGCTGAAACAAAAATCAGGGGTTTAAAAAATCATTATGGTGTTACTTCGAAAGAAGGGCTAAAGTTTTTTGAAGTTCATAAAGCTGCTGATATTTATCATAGAGAAGCATGTGAAAAATTACTTGACGACCTGTCTAATAAAGAACAAGAGAAGGCGGAAAAGTCAGCTTTATCTACAGCTAAGTATCTTTGGAATTTTTTAACTGGTATGGCAGTTAAACATGATATTCCAATGCAAGCAGCTGCTTAATCAAACAAGGATTTTAAAATATTAAAAATAAACGGTTCCAAAAGGAATCTTTTATTGAATTTTTTAAATTAAAAGGAGAGTACTTTGATTGCTAACAATCCATTTTCAATTCTTGCAGAAACTATACCAGCTATTGCAATGCAAACTTTTGTTATTGTTATGGGTTCATTAGTTGTCCTAGGTACCTTGTTAGACATAATTCATAAAAAAAATGTAAAATATTTTTTTGAAAACGCAAAGAAAGCAAAAAAATCAGCAACGAAAACACTTACTACAGGAGAAAAAACTGCTGTTGTTTTAAAAACAATAGTTACTGATATAGCAACCACATCAGAGTTAGGAGCTGGCAAAAGAAGAACAGCTCATCTTCTTGGTATGTACGGAACTATTTTATTTTGGATTGCCTCGGTGGTAATGATTTTTTGTTATGCCGATCCATCTTCAGATACTCCATCAGGATGGCCAATCATTTGGCATATTGGTGCCATAATGACTATTCTGGGAGGATCTTGGTTTTGGTTTTTTCTAAGAGTAGATGTTTATTCAGAAGCTCAACCTTGGTACAGAATTATTAAAGCTGATTTATTTGTACTTTCACTCCTGGTGTCTTCTTTATTTGGTTTAATCTGGTCATTTTTACAATCATTAAATTTAAATGATAGATGGGATGACAAATTATTTTTGGTTTTATTTATTATATCTAACTTAGTTTTATTTGGTGGAGTATATTGGTCAAAGTTTGCACACATGTTTTATAAACCTGGGGCAGCAATACAAAAAAATCTAGCTGAAGCTGATGGTTCAAGAGATAATTTACCACCTCCAGCTGACGCACCTGAGAAATTTGGCCTTGGCATAAAACGTGAGGCACCAAAGCACTATTAATATGTATTTAAATTATATAAAAAAAGGAAAAAATTAATATGCCAACTTTTGTATATATGACTCGTTGTGATGGGTGTGGACATTGCGTTGATATTTGTCCATCTGACATTATGCACATTGATGAAACAATCAGACGTGCTGTTAATATTGAACCAAATTTTTGTTGGGAGTGTTACTCCTGTGTGAAGGCTTGTCCACAAAATGCAATTGATGTACGTGGTTATGCAGACTTTGCTCCTATGGGACATAGTGTTCGAGTTCTTCGAGAAGAAGAAAAAGGAACAATCTCTTGGAAAATCAAATTTAGAAACGGCACAGTAAAAGATTTTGCTTCCCCAATTACTACCAAACCGTGGGGCAAATACATTCCAAAACTTGCTGAGAAAGAAAAACCTAGCAAAGAAGCACTGGACTCACAGCTGCTTTATTCTGAGCCAAAAGGACTTAACATTGATACCGGACTACCTGAAATGAAAAAAGAAAAATTCAAACAGGGCGTCTATTATTAATGGGTAAAATCAAAACAGTTTACGAAGATTGCGATATCCTCGTTGTTGGAGGTGGCATGGCAGGTACTGGTGCTACTTTTGAAGCCAGATACTGGGGTCGAGACTTGAAAATTGTTTGTGTGGGATCCTCTAGAGTCGACCTGCA
>JGI24919J38490_100203_pt1 | contig 11342 bp, 12 predicted proteins | sample LinPFosmplate7_FD_38490 | JGI IMG/M metagenome (IMG submission 38490) | reverse complement strand
CGAGCTCGGTACCCGGGGATCCCACCCTTTGCCTGTTGCAATTGCATTTACTATAGAAATTGCACCGTGAATAGTCGCTTTTACTACTGTCATCAAACTCCTCCAAGTAATGCTTTTTTCATAACATCATATGGAGCTTCCGTCTTATGCCAAATTTCAAACGAACATGCAGCTTGACTCAAAAGCATTTCATAGCCATAAATTATAGTCGCACCATTTTCTTTTGATTTCTTAATAAGTTCTGTATTAATTGGCTGATATACAATATCGTAAACTATCGAATTTTCATTTATGTTCTCAGTTGATATAGGACTTGGTTCATTCTTCATACCAATCGAAGTTGAATTTATAATAAATTTATGATCCGAAATTAATTCATTAGCTTCTTGTAATGAAACTATGTCAGCATTGCCTCCAATTTTTTTTGCGAACTCGGCTAATTTGTTTGCATTTTCCAGAGTTCTGTTTACAATTGTAATTTTACTTGCTTTTTCTTTAACCATAGCTGTTACGATTGCTCTTGCAGCTCCACCCGCACCCAAAAGCATTACTTGGGAATCCTTTATTGTTAGATTTCTTTTTTTTATAGGATCTAGAAATCCTATCATGTCTGTGTTATAGCCCTTAAGCCTTCCATTATCATTTGATACTGTATTTACTGCTCCAATTACTTTGCATGTTGTATCCATCTCATCCAAAAACTTCATCATTTCAATTTTATGGGGAATTGTGACATTAAATCCAGCAATTTTTATTGCCTTTAGCGCATCTACTCCCGCAGATAGCTCTCCAGCAGGTATTTTGTATGCAATGTAGGTATGGTCTAATTCTAAGTGGCGAAAGGCAGCATTGTGTATATTTGGAGATAGAGAATGATCTATTGGATCTCCTATCACGGCATATGTGCTAGTCATCTACTTTCTTATTGTAAAGATTGATTTAACCTCATCCAAGCTAAATTGTCCCGGCGCGATTGGTTTACCCAATGACACATACGTATATGGACTCCCCAAAAGTAGGCAAAGTAAACGTGACATCTTTCCAAAATTTCCCATTGAAAACGCAATTAGTTTTACATTCTTACTGTTATTGTATAATGACAATATTCGTGATCCATCGTTAATTGATTTTGCCATTGTAACTATTTTGATATTATTTGAAAATTTTTTCATTTCTAATAATTTCTTTTTCAAGACAGAAATATCAGGTGTTTGTTTGAAATTATGCCAAGAAACAAGAGTGCAGGTACCAGTACTTTTCAGGTAACGCTGTAGGTTCTTATTTTTTCTTAGTGTGTCATATTCTATATCAAGCAAAAAGGGATCATACTCAGCAATTAACTTGATAATAGAAACCCTGTTTTTTTCACTGCCAGAAAATTTTCCGCCCTCACGAATTGGTCTCAACGTACTAACACATCTTCTCAAATCTTTCCTGATTAGATGTAATACCTCAGGCACTGAGTTTGGGTTTAAAAAATCAAATCTGATTTCAGCATAATCTGATTTTTTTAATGCTTTTGTAAGTGTCTGTTTTAGTTTTTTAGGAGTTTTTTCAGCAATACTAACACATGTCTTGTATGTCATTTTTCCTATTTCTCTAAAATATATTCATCAGATACTTCCATTCCAAAATGTCTTCCAGTCGCTGCCTTTGAATGTACTATCACTGAATCACCTTTTTTTAGATGTGTCACGGACACCAATTGTCCATTAGGTTTTACAAAACGAATCGTCTCCGCATCTTGAGCTATAATACCACCTATTTCATCCCCAACTTTGGCTTTAATCATAAGCATTGGTCTTTTTTCTATTTTGCATCTGCCTATTACAGCACGTCTTGCCTTTCCTTTAGAATCAAGAACTAGTATCTCCACACCAGTTTCTAATTCAGATAGATATTTTGTAGTACCATCAGGTGCTAGAGTGTAGCAATGTACTGCACCCGCATTAACTCTAAATGGTCTGGGTGAAGTAAATGAAGAACCAACTGACTCATTATGAACTAAAAACAAAAAGTTTGCTCTACTTCCAATCAACATACCTTCACCTCTATTCAGCATAGATGCCGTGTCAACACACACTCTTTCGCCGTCGCCAACTTCTTGAATCTCTATTATTTTCGCAGAGCTGAGTTCAAAGCTTTTTGAGCCTAAATACACTAATGCCTGTCTAACTTCATTCATTGAGCTTGTATTGAAAATCACACCATCCACACCAACATCTAAAATGGAAAACATTTTTCTTGCCTCTTTTGCATTTCTTGCAACAGAAAAAATTTTGGTATGTATTTTGTGAAGTTTTGCAATAATATTTTCTAGTGGAATTATCTTCCAGTCTTTCACTTCTATTATAACAAAATCTAATCCCTTTTTTGCAGAATCAAGAACATTTTCAATGTCTTTATTTGATGAGACATTAAACTTTCTTCCAATCTTCTTTCCTTTGAGTTTTTTAATTATTGGTTTATCCAAAATTACGTAATCAGCATTTTGCGACGGAAAAACTGTTTGTATTTTCGTCTTGCCTAAACTTTTTGGATCTGCAAAAACTATCCTAATACCTTCATCTTCCAAATTTTTAACAAACTTTGCAAGATGATTCTTGGCAACTTTTGGTTGAATGATTAATTGTTTATTAATTGCCAATTATACTAGCCACTTCCTTTGCTGTTTGATTTTTGAATATTATTCCTGCAAGAGCCTCTACAATTTTTTCAGGCGAATTATGCGCAAATATGTTTCTTCCATAAGTTACTCCCTTAGCACCAGCTTTCATAGCATCTTCTGTCATTTGTAAAACATCCATATCTGTTTCAGCCTTTGGACCACCAGCAATAACAAGCGGTACAGGGACGCTGTCAACAACTTTTGAAAATGAATCTATATCTCCGGTGTATAACGTTTTAACAATATCAGCGCCACATTCAGCGCCAATTCTTGCGGTATGTGCTACAACTTCAGGATCGTGTGGATTTTTAATATTTTCACCTCTAGGATACATCATTGCTAACAGTGGAACATTCCATTCGTGACATTGTTCAGAAATCATTCCCAAGTCAGCAAGCATTTCAGGTTCCTCCTTTCCACCAATGTTTATGTGTAAAGATACACCGTCAGCACCAAGTCTTAGCGCCTCTTTAACAGAACCAGTAAGCATTTTCCTGTTTGGTGCAGTAGAGAGTGATGTGCTTGCAGAAAAATGAGCCAAGATACCCACTTTGGGTGGTCTTGGTAGTGTTTTGATGATACCTTTGTTAATTATAACGCAAGTAATCCCATGACTTTCACATTTGTAAATCATGGAATGTGGTTTTTCAAGGCCTTCAATAGGACCATTTGAAATACCATGATCCATTGGAATACAAAGCATTCTTCCTTTTCTTAAGATTCTGTTTAATCTAATCTCAGTTCCATTTGTCATAGATGGTATAATTTTCGTATGCTACTTAAAAATTATAGCAACATCGTCCAATTTTCAAGAATTAAATAGCCACTGAAAAATATCAGAATTAAATTGAGTCAAATTACTAATCAACTTCATGACATTGAAATTAAAGATATACTTGAAAACTCTCTTCAGGGGATAAGACCAGAATACAATGATTACATCAGATTACTTGACTCAGATAATGTATCTATGATGGGCTTTGTAGCTGGAACTTTAACACGTAATGAATTTGGTAAAAAAGCATCTTTTGTAAATAATATAATTCTCAACTATACCAATGTATGTATAACTGACTGTAAATTTTGTGCGTTTTACAGACCGCCTAACCATGATGAATCTTACACATTAACCCTAGATGAAATTGAATCACGTGTTAGAACTGCATATGATTTGTTCAAAATAAGACAAGTATTGATTCAGGGTGGACACAATCCCGACCTTGGTATTGAATATTATGAAGATTCATTCAGAATGATCAGAAAAAAATTCCCACAAGTGGGAGTTCATGGCTTATCAACATCCGAAATTGACACCATTGCTAAGGTTGAAAAATCATCAACAAAAGAAATTTTATCTCGATTAAAAGATGCAGGATTGCAATCTTTACCAGGTGCTGGGGCTGAAATTTTAACCGACAATGTGAAAGAGATTATCAGCCCAAAAAAAATTATGAGTGATGAGTGGATACGCATTATGGAAGAAGCACACACTCTTGGAATTCCAGCATCTGCCACAATGATGTATGGGCATGTTGAATCAAATCAGGATATAGCTGAACATTTTAGAAAAATTGTAGAATTACAAAAAAAGACCGGTGTTTTTATGGCATTTATCCCTTGGAGTTTTGAACCAAATAATACACAGATGCAAAAAGAAGGAATAATTAATTTTGGCGCTGGTGGAGTTCAACTTCTAAAGATGATTGCGATATCTAGGCTTGTATTTGATGGCCTGATTCCACACATTCAATCATCGTGGCTAACAAACGGAATTGGAATGGCACAATTGGCGCTACAATATGGCGCCGATGATTTTGGAGGAACACTCATTGGAGAAGAAGTTGTATCATGTACTGGGTCTCGTTCTACAGAGCTTACTGATAAAAAAATTATTGATTCTATTCATCAGATTGGATATAAGGTAGAAGAAAGAGATAATTTCTATCAAACTGTCTGCATGCATTAAAGTCCATAGCTTGACCACTTCGAGTCAACCATTTTCTTTGTATCAACATCAACCTTAACCTCTTCTTGAATCTCTCGTTCAAAGCCTTCTTCCTTGGTCTTTTGCGTAGCATCTATTCCTAATTTTGAACCTAAATTAACTCTAGGTGATGCAGGGTCTAAAGTATCTGTAGGTGCGTTGTCTATGATAATTGTATCACGTGCAGCATCAGTTTTAGTTGTAACTGCCCAGATTACTTCATTCATGTCATGCACATTCACATCGTGATCAACCACTATGATTATCTTAGTTAATGCCAATTGACCCATACCCCATAATCCCATCATAACTTTTTTTGCCTGACCAGGATAGCGTTTTTTTATTGATACAATTGCTAGTCCTTGAAACCAACCTGCAGGTGGCATGCTAAAATCAACCACTTCCGGATGTAGCATTCTTATCAGTGGTAAAAATGAACGCTCAATAACTTTTCCAATATATGCATCTTCTAAGATTGGCTTACCTACAACAGTTGTTAGATAAATAGGATTTTTCCTTTGCATTATTCCTGTAAGCGTAAATGTTGGGAATGGTTCTTCTGGTGTGTAAAAACCTGTATGGTCACCAAACGGTCCCTCATTTCTAATATCAGTGGAGTCCACATATCCTTCTAACACCATCTCAGCATTAGCAGGAACTTCAAGATCCACTGTCTTACATTTTACAGTCCTGATTCCTTTTTTTCTAGTAATGCCGGCAAAAAGATATTTGTCAAGTCCCTCTGGGACAGGAGCTACTGCGGAAAAAACAGTTGCTGGTTCTCCACCTATGATTATTGCAGCATCAATCTTCTTATCTTTTTCTTTTGATATGTCATAATGTGCTGCGCCACGTTTGTGTTTTTGCCAATGCATTAATGCATGTGTGCTATCAATGATTTGGATTCTATAAACACCTAAATTTCTTATACCTGTCTCAGGATGTTTTGTAGCAACAAGTCCAAATGTAATAAATTTTCCAGCATCTTTTGGCCATGACTTTAAAATTGGAATTTTATCAAACGAGGGTGATTCATTTATTATTTCAGTAACAGGGCCACTTTTTTCTAATTTTGGAAATGATTCACTCATTTTAGATAGCTCCGGCAATTTTCTAATTTTATTAAAAATTCCAGCAGGAATTTCCATCTTTGTCATGTCAGCAATTCTTTGCCCAATCTCAGAAAACTCTGTTGTTTCAAGTCCAATCTCAAGTCTTTTTATTGAACCAAACGCATTTCCTAAAACTGGTATTTCATATCCTTTAGCATTTTCAAATAGAATGGCTGGACCATTTGTATAAGATACTCTCCTCAAAATCTCAGCAATCTCTAAGTTGGTGTCTACCTCTGTTTTTATCCGCTTTAATTGACCAGCTTTTTCCAACTCTTCTATAAATTGTCTAATGTCATCAATAGGCATGACATTTCTGTTTGAGAATATAGTATAAGCTTAACTCGATTTGTCCTAGTTGGTGTGTTTGAAAAAATTCTTAATGTGTGTATTTTAATTACTTTGAATTGACAAATTCCTTATGGATAACAAGAAAAAATGTGCCGTATGTAAGGGCAAAGGCAAGATAGAATTATTGGATTCTTCATGTCCTTTTTGTAATGGTACTGGAGAATTTACAAAAATTTCAGAAAGTTATTTCAAATCTCACATCTGTCAGTGCATTTTCTTAAATCGAAAAACTTGTCCTTTATGTGGAAAGAAATGTCATCATGATACTCCAAATAAGCCAAAAATATTGTTGGGCCCAACGTAGTTTTACTTAAAATTAAGGCATAGGAGGAAGTTCACTTTTCTTACCATGACCACCTGAACCAAATCTACAATAAAAACACAAATCTGATTGCATATGTTTTAGTACTACAACTTTGATTGCACCAATTTTTAATGCAATTTTTGTCAGTATTTTGTATTTCATTGGCATTGCAGGTATTACTTCATTCATGTAAACATTATAGTGTTCAGGACAAAATTTTAGAGTAACACGAGCATCTTTTCCAGTTTCATTTACTTGTTTCGTAAATTTGACTTGTTCCCTGACATATTCATGCTTGGGGCAAGGACAATCTTTTCCACCAGGATGCTTATACGCAGGCGTATTTTTCCAATCAAAATCTGGAAATTCTTTATCAAAATCATCCATGTCATCCTATAATAATACATTTTATAAAAATTCGATCAAATCATGCTCTGATTATAAGCACAATCTAAATAAAGCACATGTCATTTATTGAATCCATATGGCAGTTAAGAGATCTAGAAAAACAACTAGAAGAAAAACTGCTAGAAAAACAACTAGAAGAAAAACTGCTAGAAAAACAACTAGAAGAAAAACTGCTAGAAAAACAACTAGAAGAAAAACAACTAAAAGAAAAACAACTAAAAGAAAAACAACTAAAAGAAAAGCTAGAAAAGTAACTCGAAAGGCAAAAAAGAAGCCTGCTAAGAGAAGAAAGAAAGCCATTAAATCAAAAATTGCGGATTTAGAGAAAAAATTAAAAGATCTTTCCAAAGAGGAACCAAAACCTGCAGAAATAACACCACCACCTCCACCACCAAAACCTGCAGAAACAACTCCACCTCCACCATCACCAAAACCAAAGGAGGAAGCACCACCAGTGCTAGTTTACGAACAATGGAAGTCAGTTGGAACTAAAAATTGGAATGATCAGAAAAAAGTGTTAACAGGTTATACTGCCTCAAACGATAGATATTGGGCTAGCCTTCACGTACGAGACGCACCTGATGTTCCATCAGCTAATTGGAATGATCAAAAAGCAGTGTTAACGGGTTATACACAACCAGGTAACAAGTATTTTGCAACAAGACAAAGACTAGCATATCATCCACGAGACAAGACTTTCCTTACACCAGGAACTGGTACTAGTACATCTTCAACACAAAAAGCACCTCCACCACCACCAAAACCTGCAGAGACATCTTCACCACCACCTCCACCACAAAAAAGTGCCAAAGAACAATCATTCGATGATTTTGAGAAAGAATATGTCGTAAGACATGCAAAAGAACAGGAAGAGAAGGCAAAGAAAAAGAATGCTAAACAACAGTCACAAACATCTACAGCCTCTAAGAAAGGCGCAATGCCAAAAGGTTTCTAGACAAATATTTTTCTTTTATTTTTTACTTTACGGTTGCATATACTTCTAAAACTTCCTTCGAATGACCTTTTGCCTTCACTTTCTCAAAAACCTTAAAGATCTTTCCATTTTCATTTACTAAGAACGTGCTTCGATTAATACCCATATACTCTCTTCCCATGAACTTCTTTTTGCCCCAAACACCAAATAATTTTGAAACTGTTGTCTTAGTATCTGCAAGTAAGATGTAGGGAATTTTCATTTTATCACAAAATTTTCTATGAGATTCCACATCGTCCTTACTTATACCAACAATTTCAATTCCAGCCTTCTGAAATTTTTTGTAATCTTTGGAGAATTCATCTGCTTCAATAGTGCAGCCTGGAGTAAAGTCCTTAGGATAAAAATAGATTACACATTTTTTCCCTTTAAGGTCACTTGATTTAACAACACTTCCATTTGCATCACTCAGCTCAAATTTTGGTAAAGGTGAATTTTCTGTAATCATATTAATCTAGATTTAAAATCCCATTAATTATTCTATATCTATCGTATAAAATCCGAATGTTTTAAATGGAACTTGAAAATGGTTGACTTCATTGGTTAACCCTCGTAATTGGTTTGCAGAAGCCATAGCAACGTATGCTCTGGTATTCTTTGGGCCTCTTGCTATAATATTGTCTGTTGTAGTTTTTGGTGATGGTTTGTCAATAGAATCAATTATTATGATTTCTTTAGCTCATGGTGCTGCAATTGGTTTGATGGTATATGCATTTGGTCATATATCCGGCGCTCATATCAATCCAGCTGTGACTATACCAATGATGATCACAAAAAAAATTAGTGTAGCTGATGGAATTGGTTACATAATTTTTCAATTAATTGGTGCAGTAGTTGCTGCGTTCTCACTTAAAGCTATTTTACCAGAGATTGGTGCTAAAGTAAACTTTGGTACACAGGGCGGTCCTAGTGAACTACTAAACAATAGTGTAATGGCTGGCATCACAGTAGAAATAATTTTAACATTCTTCCTTGTTACAGTCATCTTCCTTACAGCTGTTCACAAAAAAGCTCCTGCAGGAATACATGGAATTTCAATTGGGGGAATGGTATTTTTACTTCACATAGTAGGTGTACCATTAACTGGTGCGTCTATGAATCCTGCAAGAACATTTGGTCCTGCGGTTGTATCAGGATTTTGGGAACTTCATTGGCTTTATTGGCTTGCGCCTATTGTAGGAGGAATAATTGCTGGTGTGATTATGAATTATGTTTTCGTAAACAATGCTGAACCAAAAACAAAAAGTGTATCACGTTCTAGTTCTGCAGGTAAATCACAGAAACTAGAACGGTATGAGAAACAATATCTATCTAGATTAGAAGAAGAACCAGCAAAGGAGGAAACAAAAAAAATATCAACATCACGTAGAGTACAATCAAAAAAACCAAAGTCAGCATCAGAACTAGAAAAATATGAGAAGATATACCTGACTAGGTTAGAAAAGCAGTCACAAACAAATGCAGATAATACAGACGAGGAATAATACTTTATTAGCATTTAATTTTAAAATAATTAGCGTTGTCAGATCAAACAGAAAAACCAAAGGGTACACTTCCGAAAGGATATGAACCAAATGCACAGGGCGAACCACAAGATCAAGATAAAAAAATTTGGGACAAATATTATAATGGCGAGATTGAATTGCCAGACGTAGTAAAAGAGCTGAAGCGTTACAGAAACAGCGAAGATACAGAACTTGAAACTTCAGATGAAGATCAGCGAGAAAAAGATCTGAAAGGATATGAACCAAATGCACAGGGCGAACCACAAGATCAAGATAAAAAAATTTGGGACAAATATTATAATGGCGAGATTGAATTGCCTAACGTAGTAAAAGAGCTGAAGCATTACAAAGAACCAAAAGCAAAACCAATTAAACCATCTAATCTGAAATCAGGTGTTGATACAGGCACGTTAACTCTTCTACAATACATCAATGCAAAACGCAAAACAAAACAAGATGAGATAAAGAAATACGAGCAGAAATATCTTTCACGGTATAAGCAGCCAAAAATACAAAAGAAAAAAGCAAGTTCGAGTTTATACAAACCGGAAATACCAAAACCAAAAATAGATCGAAGAAAAGAACGAAAGAAATACGAGCAGAAATATCTTTCACGGTATAAGCAGCCAAAAATACAAAAGAAAAAAGCAAGTTCGAGTTTATACAAACCGGAAATACCAAAACCAAAACGTGACATGAAGAAAGAACGAAAGGAATACGAGCAGAAGTATATTTCACGGTATAAACAACCAAAAGTAAACCTACGTAAACCATTGAATTTAAAATCTGATGATTTAGGAAGATTAAATCTTAGAAAACATACTATTGCCAAGCGAAGTGAATATCTAGCAAAGCGAAAGGATTATGAAGAGAAATATATTTTGCGATATATGAAAAAACTGAAAGCTGAACCAAAACGATCATCTAGTAAAAACCTTGATCACGATTTGATTTCAGGAAGATTAAATCTCCGAGCATTTGTTGATAAAAAACGACGTGAAATTAAAACAGAACGAACAGAATACGAAAAGAAGTATATTTCTAAATACAAAGAATCAAAAGCAAGTATAAAGAAATCAAAATCCTTGACAGAATCTGATGATCTAGGAAAATTTACAATTTCAACAAAAACAACAGCACTGAGGAAATTACGAGCAGAACGAGCAGAATACGAAAAACAGTATCTTACACGATATAGTAAACAACAAAAAGCAAAGCCAAAGAAGAAAGCGGTAAGTTCTGATTTATACAAACCGGAAATACCAAAACCAAAACGTGACGTGAGGAAAGAACGAAAGGAATACGAGCAGAAATATCTTGCTCGGCATCTAAAGCAGCGAAAAGCAAAGCCAAAGAAAAAAAAATAATTCGATCTAAATAAATATTATTGAAAGAGAAATCTAGACAGCGGTTATTAGAAATACCAAATTTAGATAATAGTTATTTAGTATCCAACTTTAAAGAAATTAAAATTGGCAGTTAAGAGATCTCGAAAAACTAGAAAGACTGCTAGTAAAACTAGGAAAATTGCTAGTAAAACTAGAAGAAAAACTAGAAAAGTAAAAAAGGTAAAGAGCCCAGCAAAACGAAAGAAACCAACCAAATCATCTAATTTGAAACATAATACTGATTTAGGCACATTAACTCTCGGTCAATACGTCAATGCAAAACGTAAAACAAAACAAGACGAAATAAGAGAATACGAGAAACAGTACCTTTCACGGTATAAACAACCAAAATCAGGAGTAAAGAAATCATCTGATTTGAAACATAATACTGATTTAGGCGCGTTAACTCTTCGCCAATACGTCAATGCAAAACGTAAAACAAAACAAAACGAGATAAGAGAATACGAGAAACAGTATCTTACACGATACAAGGAACCAAAGCCACAGAAAAGGACAAGTTCTGATTTATACAAACCGGAAATACCAAAACCAAGACGTGACGTGAGGAAAGAACGAAAGGAATACGAACAGAAATATCTTTCACGGTATAAACAACCAAAATCAGGAG
>JGI24919J38490_100045_pt1 | contig 11793 bp, 13 predicted proteins | sample LinPFosmplate7_FD_38490 | JGI IMG/M metagenome (IMG submission 38490) | reverse complement strand
CAAGAATCAGAATAATTATTCGCTGGTAAAGCTACCAGGGCCTGTAATTTGTGTTTTCTTAGGCTCCTTCAAGGCTAATGCGAATATTCCGCCTAGCAGCAGGAAGAATATCCCGCAGCAAGCTGTACCTATTCCTCCAGCGGCCGCAAAGACGCCACCCACTGCCTCTCCAACTTCTTCTAACACCAATTCCCACATTGGAACAAGCTCATAATCTTCATTTGATTCTATAGTATATTCACCAGCATTATAGCTCCATGGATTTAAGGAAATAGTAGCCATATGGTACCAACCATCAGGATCATCTTCCCACCCTCTTGGTTTTTCACCATCATCTTCACAGTCGATAGTCACATGATCTTCTCCAGATTCATTTGTCATAGTGAAAGTAAATTCATCACACCTCACGTCGTCACTAACCATTACAATTATTTCTTCACTGAAATAATAGTTTGTAACTCCTGCAGTTCCGCTAAAGTCACTTTTTTCCTCTACGTCCCAATCTCCAGCATCACTTAGACTCGAACCTCCAGCAAAAGTCAATCCAACTCCGGCCAATGTAATCAATAATCCAAGTCCAAGAAAGATTTTCCCCGCTATGTGCATAAAATGCCTGCATATACTTGATTTTACAAATTAGACTGATTTTTTTATTATATTTCTCCAGATACTGATATAACTATTTAGTGTCAACTACTATCTTAAAGTCAGAGGGGAAGAGTATGAGCGATATAGTTAGAAGAAAAGAAAGTATTACACAAGATTTTGAAAAGAAAACGGTAAATGGTTTTGTTGGTTTATTTCTACACATAATTTTTGGATTTTTTAATTTATTCCTACTTATTATTGGAAGTGCACATCCAATCCTCGGTGCAATGTCATTCCTTATTTTATTAATTACCGGGCCTTTATGGCTTTGTTATTGGAATAGTTACGTCACTATTGGTCCAAATACTGCCGTAGCGGTACAGTTCTTTGGTAAATATGCTGGAACTGTGAACAAAGAAGGTTTCCACTTCTTCACAAATCCATTCTATCATAAGCAAAAAATTTCTTTGCGTATAAGAAATTTTGAATCTGCTAGATTAAAGGTAAATGATGTAAATGCCAACCCTATTGATATCGGAGCGGTCGTAGTTTGGAGAGTATTTGATGCAGCAGAAGCTCTTTTCGAAGTCGATCACTATGATCATTATGTACAGATTCAAAGTGAAGCGGCGCTTCGGGCAATGGCAACAGCATATCCATATGATATAATTGAAGATAAGGACGTAGGCGGAATATCATTATCCAGCCATCAAGAAGAAATTGCTGAATTACTACAAGCATCAGTAGAAGATCGCCTAAAGCAAGCAGGCATAGAAGTTCTTGAGGCGAGAATAAGCCATCTTGCTTATTCCCAAGAAATCGCACAAGCCATGCTCCGCCGCCAGCAAGCTAGCGCAGTAGTGGCAGCAAGAAGCGAAATCGTTAGAGGCGCAGTTGGAATGGTCGAAGAAGCATTAGAGCAACTTAGTGAGAAGAAAATAATCGATCTCGATGAAGATAAAAAAGCAACCATGGTTAGTAATTTACTAGTTGTTCTTTGTTCTGAAACAGATACCACACCTGTAGTTAATACCGGAACAATATATTGATTTTTATTCTGGTGCAGAGGACAGGATTTGAACCTGCGAAGCACTACGCACTGGGACCTCATCCCAGCCCCTTTGACCACTCGGGTACCTCTGCCTTACAATTACCCAAATGCCTTACATATATCAGAATGGCGAAACAGACAGTAAGTATTAGTAAGTATCTAAACCATACTTTTGCGCCAGAGGAACTTCCTCTCCTGTCTTTGCATAATAGTACATTGAGGCTTTATTTACAGCATCACAAGCAGTGAAGAAAAGACTGGATATTGCTATACCTATTACGATTAAGATGAAAGCTAATGCCGCGCCAATTTCTCCAAAAACAAAGAGTGGTAAACAAACGACAATAATAGTCAATATTACGATAAAATTAATTATTCCTGTACCCGCACTAGCAACAATATTTTCACCCCAAGTTTTCGCGAATAATTTTGGACTTTTTTCCATGCTTTCAAACACTCCACTTTTCTCTAGAACAATCATTGGAACGACAAAGAACGTAGTCATCCACCACGCAAACCGAATCAACTCAGCAATTATTCTTCCAATTATGGCCACTATTATATTATCAGAACTTGCCATCCCTTCAAAGAAGCCAACAATTACGCCCACAGTACCTGAAACCAGTCCCCAAGCAAAGATCTGAGGCAGACATTTCATCGCTTGATTAATTCCATAAAAGAAACTCGGATTTCTACCTGTAGTTAATCTCTCATACGCACTGGCAACTATAGCAGCATTCCAAAAAACTATGATTATAGATACAACGAAATAACTCACAAAAGTACCCAATGCGGCTCCACTTTCTAATCCCTCATCATTTCCAAACACAAACCCAATCCCTCCAGTGAAAGTCAATATCAATCCAAAGCTTAGAATAGACATTATGGCTGAGAATAATACATAAATTATTAATTCAGGATCAGCCTTTACCACATGAATACCTAATTTTGTTATCCTCCATCCTCTTCTAAATCGATTCCTAAGGCCAAACACATTATTATTGGCTCGACGCTGAAGAACCGGATTTTCCATATGTATTGATTAATTGATTAATTATTCAACTTTCCTATTATAAAATCTTCAGATCTCTGAGATGATATCATTTATCGCAACTATGCCTTCTTTACTTACAGATGCATACCATCTCGACCAACCAGGATATGTTTTTTCAGAAATTCTAACAAACTCTCCTTTCTCAAAAGATTCAGATATTGTTTTACAGGGAGGAGCAGGACCAGTCAATTCAATTTCAATTTCTCCAATTTGAAATCTCATACCAACTTTCATTAATTGCCAATCTAAACCTTCAATAGTTAAATTTTCACCAGTACTTCCAGGACTAATTGAGTGCCCTTCCTTTTGTAAAGCTAGTATTTTCTCTAAAGAGAATAAACAAACCGCTCTAGTCGGGCCTCCATGATATTTCAGATCATTTTGTTTATCCCCCTGCACGTTATCCTTGCCAAAAAAAGCAGAATTGACCGGATATTTTGGTACACCACCTTGTGGATTAATATTTATTGTGAAAATTTTTGCCATATACTTCTCCTCATTTTAATAAATTCTCATAATCTCCTCATATAGTCTAATAGAATGATTTTCCGGAGTTAATCCTAATTGTTCTATTCTTTCAATACCAGATCGCGCCCATTTCTCTCTAATATCTATATTTTTAGCCTGTACTAGAGCTTCATTCCACAGATCATATTCGCCTCTATCTATTAATCGACCATTTTCACCATCAATAATTGTTTCACAAAATCCTCCTTCATTCACAAAAATCGGTGGAACTCCAAGAGCCATGGCTTCAATTGGAGTTAATCCGAATGCTTCTCCATGTGCCAATCCTACTATAGCCGCAGCATTTCGCATCACAGAACACATTTCTTCGGAGGATAGTCTGGAAAGTACTCTAACTTCTATATCGTATTTCTCTCCATAGTCGTTTAGAGATTTTCTTTCCTCAATTGAACTACCTCCGATTACAACTAAATTAAGGCCACTTCCTTTGACGTGATCTACTACTTCGTAGGTACCTTTGAAACGCGAAATTCGTCCAATTGTTACGACATAACTATGTTTGGGATATTGTATTATTTTTTTGAACACTTCTTCTTCACCAATTCCCCCATCTTTAGGAAACTCTGAAAGATCTACAGAGGGGTATAAAACTCCTCCACTTATTTTGTATATACTTTCTAATTTTGAGGCTGAAAAATTAGAGTTTGCACTAATAATCCAGTTTTCATTATCAATAAACGATTGAAAAGATTTCTCAATTCTCCTCCTTTGAAATTTTTGTAAAAAATGTAAGATATGTGGACGCCAAGTTCCCGTACCGTCCGGCTTCAGATGATTAATTCCTTCATGTATACCGGGTTTTGCTTCCAAGAAATGTAAATGTAACAATTTTTCTTTAGGGACCAGTTTGAGAAATTCCATCGAACCATTTCCTCCTGTAAGGTGGATAGCTTCTGCCCAATCAATGGCTTCTCGAACACCATTAACCGATTTCCATGCGGACAAAGCACTACGTTCTTGGCCCGCAGTAATTTCATTCCACAACCCTCCAACAGGCTCCCATTGTTCATCCGGACATATTGTTTCAATTCCTAATGTTTGAAGTCTAATCAATTGTTCTTGTAGTAAATTCAAACACAAAAATCTTACTTCAAATTTTTCTGATATTGCAGATAAATTCCTAAGTAAATCTCTTGCTGCTCCTCCATTAACAGTCATTGCCGCTTTGACAACCAATAGCCGCATCTTCGGGTCACTCACATATATGCGACTAGTTAATACTCTAAGTTCTCATCGGTAAATAGTTTGCACAATATTTGATTATTAAAATAAATCAGTGAATGATTAATAAGTCTGGGTTAACATAAGATTCAAGATTTTCAAGGAACTCAATCTCCTCCTCAAATGCAATTTCTAGTGACTTTCGCACCCCCTCGTCTAATTTCGGACGAGAGGCTTTTTTTGGATTAAAGCCAGGTTTTCTCAATGGTTCAAAAATCATTTTTCTTAGTTTTTGAGATGGTATCAAAAACTTAACTAAATCGATAATAAATCTAGGCGGCTGCCGCAAGAATTTTGCCCATTTTGCTTTATTAATATCTCCTCCCTCATTTTGCCGTGGTAAATTAACATCAACAGGAAACATGTCTAAATCTAGCCAAGATAAGATATCATTCAGTGTAGCAACTGAATCATTCTTGATAGAATCGAGAGGCACAATTCTAACCTGATCTCCTAATTGTTCAACCCACTTCAAAGTATAAGATTTCATACGAGGAAATCCAAGATAACTCCATGTTTCAGGGTCGTCAATATTAGCTTTAAAATCAATATTTTTTGATTTCATAAGCATTTCCTCTTGACTTATATTATAATCCATTAGTCGTTTTGAATGTTCTTGATGCATACTTAGCATTAAGTCAATAGGATTACGTAATGTAATGATAATTTTAGCTTCAGGCATATCCTGTTGAACAGCTTTGAGTGCACGTTTAGAATAGAGATGGAATGCAGATTTATCCATAATCCAAGGCTCATTTTTATATTTTTCAAATGAGGGTTCAGGCGCAACAATCATTGCACCTTTAGGATATATTGGTGCTGTAGGAAATTCAGCAGCTCCAGCCATTAGAAAATGGCTCTCATTCGACCACGGATGATATATTGACTGATGAGATTTTAACCATTTCATAAGAGATGTAGTACCAGTTTTAGGACCACCAATTAGTAATAGATTTGGAGTTTGATTGTATCTGTGCATTATCTATCTCCGGTTACTCGTAGAAGGTTTTACCCTTGAACAACACGGTTATTTCTAAACATAATTATTACTGAAAAAGAAATTTCGTATACGAAGAAGGTGAAATATGATGTATGCAGCGGACAATATGAGTTGTTGTAGTTGCCAGAGGTTGATGTATTCCTAATTGGAGTGCCTAAAGCGGGAACAACTTGGCTTGCATATACTCTTGATCAACATCACTCAATAACTCTTTCAGATCCAAAAGAGCCGAATATAATTGCTTCACATCGTGGTACGTTTGTTCGTAGTAACGAAGAACCAAATTGGGAAAAATTTCATACACTCTTCTCTGGAAAAGGACTTAAATTAGACGCCTCAATACATGCATTTGCCTGCCCATATTCTCCGTCAAGAATCAAAAAGAAACTTCCAGAAGCAAAATTTATTCTCTGCCTTAGAGAACCAGTTTCTAGGGCATTTAGTCATTGGAATATGATTCAGAACACCAGAGAGTCAGTAGATAATGACGTTGATTGGAGTACCTTTGAAAAAGCTTGGAAAGACGCGCGTTTATCTGATGATTCTTTGTATGGGTCATCAATGAATAGGTGGTTGAAAGAATTTGATTTAGATAAGTTTGTGATTATAGATAGTGATCGACTAAAATCAAATCCAATTAGTGCTTTAAGAGAAATTGAGAACTTTCTTGGAATCCAAAACCATGAATATAATCTCGATGAATCCAGACATTCTAACAGTGCCGCCTCCCGAAGACCTATCACATTTTTAGGAAAATCAGCCCGAGTAATATTCTCAATTATTCCTGATATAATAAAACTTCCAATTGTTAAAATGTTACAGAAAAGAGATTTTAACATCTATAATTTGCCAATACTAAGTAAGAGGGGAATTTCACATAAATTAGAGGATACACATTACAAAATTTGTGGCGAGGAGCTAATTGAGGAATTAGAAATATTACAAAAACTCACAGGTTTCAACGTCGAAATCTGGTGTGATGAGATAAATCGCCGCATATGAATAAAATCACGCTGAATAGCCAAATCTTTCCAATATTGATTTATTCTCTTGTGCAAATACGGACAATTCTTCATTTTGCTTATATGCAAAAGCGCGACTATAATCCACCATCGTTTCTATTTCTCTTAGTAGTTTTTCATCTGTTTCCTTACCGATATAATTCCAAATATCCTTCAAAACAACTGCGGGGCTGGTCAATAAGTCTTCATAGCGTATTTCTAAGACATTCTCATATGACTGAATGACTTTTTTTTCTACATCCATCTGTTCAGCCCAAAATTCTAGTGCATGCGAAAGAGTAGCTGCACGCTGCCCCTTTCTGATAGGCGACTTGCTACTTCTCCAGTTAAGTTGTAACGGGTACTCTAGCAAAGTTACTAGCATAAAATTACCAAATAATCAAAGACTAATAAAGCATTTACTTCAATAGCAAGTACCATTTCGACAAAATCATGATTGATGTCGCTTCACTTGTATTAGGGTCTTTTCAAGATACAATGGTTGCAGCCTTTGGAGACACTTTTGGTTGGATTATTGGACACATCATAGTTTTACTATTACTGATGTCTATCTTGTGGGTCGCACAAAATCGGAATCATATTCTAAATGAATCGGGATGGGGGTATTCAAATCTTCAAGACATATCTCTAATATTAATATTAACTGGAATTCAATATCTTATTTATGTAAATTTACTTGAATTTCCTGTAGAAGCTTCATTAGGTGTTAGTTTGTTTGTTACAATGTCATTGAGATGGCACATACTTGTTCTTGAATAATGAGGTTTTATTCCTCATATTCTCGCCCTTTTCTTCGATAATAGAAAAATCCCCCGATTATCAATATCAAGATTCCACCAGAGCCAGCAATAACTGGCACCTGATCTTCATTAATCCCCAACTGTTCCAAAACAGAACCATTACCCCCTAATTCAATGCCTAATCCCGATTTCTTTTTATTAATTTTTAAATTTATTTTATTTGTATTGGGGCATGAATTCGGCCTTATTTCGCCTTTTTCAATAATAACTACACATCCCTCCCAATCCTTTTCTAAATCACTTGGAGTTCCTATTCTGAAATTGCAATTCTCTCCAGAGTCTCCTGCCTCGATTTCTACCTTACAATCTCCATCTATATTTTGAAATCCATTTGGCCACGAAGAGGAGCCCATATTTTCCTCAATTAAATGAATTTGATAGGTTTTATCGCCTTCTTCATTACTTTCACAAATTATTGCCGCCGAAATAGAAATTTCATCCCCTGAATCAAACGTTCCTCCGCCTTGTCCAAACTCTGCTTCGCACGAAAGATATTCGATTATTGTGACAGAAACTTCTTCACTTTCTGAAGTACCAACAGGATATGGCACACCATTCACCTGAGAAATAGTCGCCGTCACATTAGTTAAAACCTCACCCGGAGATTCAGCTAAATCCGATTTAAACACTACTTCAAAATCAGTACTTCCTCCTGCTGCGATAGTCAATGTCCCTGGTGCTGCATTATCTAAAATACCCGAATCCACAGTAATATCAATAGTTTCCGAGAACGCTGAAGGATTTTCTACAATACAGTTTACAATGGCTGTTCTGGTTGAACTTGGTCCCGGGTTAATTTCTACCTGATCTTCACACTCAAGAGTTACCTCCGGAGCAATTTGCGCAGAAGCCGGTGAGATAAAGCCAAACATCATTGCTGAAACTAGCATCATACAAATGACGCCAGCAACTCTCGACATATTACGCCCGAGTCAACGTTCATGAATAGAATTATTGCCAATAAAAATCATTTTTTGATTAAAACTCGATTCAAAGGATTCATGACAGCACTTACTCCCGATTAGAATATGAGCGATGGGGCGGGGCAACCTCCGGTAGTGATAGTTCCCGAACAAACATCAATCACAAGTGGAACTGCGGTTCAAGAGAAATTAATAACTGCGGCTAGAGTTTTTTCTGATTTATTAAAGCCTACATTTGGCCCTAGGGGGCTGGATAAGATGCTTTACAAAACTAACGGGACAACCGCAGTAACTAACGATGGTGCTAAAATAGTAGCTGAGTTGTTAGTGAAACATCCAGCGGCCAAAATGATGGTATCTATGGCTAACACGCAAGAGGAAAACTGTGGCGACGGCGTCACTACAACTATGCTTCTTTGTGGAGCACTTCTCCAAGAAGCCAACCATTTACTAAGAAAAGGGCTGCATCCTTTGACATTAGTTGAAGGTTTTAGAAAGTCTCTCGAAGTTGCAGAAGTACAAATGGAGAAAGACTCCCAAGAAATTAATGAGGAGAGATTATTGGGTGTTGCAGAAACAGCACTGACAGGAAAAGGAACAGATGGCGCATTAGATTTGTTCTCGTCCATAATAGTGGAAGCACTCACTTCAATTTCTGAAATACAGGAACAACCGAAAGCAGAAAATATTGCTATGTTTAAGTCAAAAAGCGGCAGTATTAATGATTCAAAAATAATATCCGGAGTCGCATTTCGCCGAAGAGTTTTGATGGATAGCCTGCCCAACAACTTGTCCAAAGTAAAGGTGGCTGTAATATCTGGGGATATCAAAATTAGAAAAATGACTAGAACTGCCGAAATTCAAATTACTTCAGCAGATCAGTTAGATGCATTTGTTGACGCTGAGAAACGCCGAAAAAATGCTCTTGGTCAATCCTTAATAGATAGTGGCGCGAAACTTATATTATGTGGAGGAGAAATCGATAGAGACATATTACATCATTTATTTGACGAAAATATTCTTGCAATCGGCGAACTCGATTCTTCAGAAGTCGAGAATGCCGCCGCGGCAACAGGGGCTAAAGTAATAGATTCAATTTTAGATATAGGAATTGAAGATTTAGGTTTTTGTGGAAGTGTTATTTGGGAACGAAATGAAGCTAGTGATATGGTGGAAGACGTAGTTAGAATAGATGGTTGTATTAATCCAGGTTTAGTCACAATTGAAGTTGGCGGAGCGGGTGAAATAGCCACTGAGGAAATAATTCGTGGATTGCATGATGGATTAAGGGCAGTATCTCTGGCAATGAATGATCAAGAAGTATTACCGGGCGGAGGGTCAATACATATCCGAATTGCTCAATCGGTTAGAACCGCTTCAGAATCAGAACCAGGACGCTCAAGACTCGCAATGGATGCATTCGCCAGAGCAATGGAAACAATACCGGGGGCTCTAGTTGAGAATTCGGGCAACGACCCTTTAGATGGAGTACTTGAATTACGTGCAGCAACTAGAAACGAAGAGCATTTTAATGGTATAAATGCTGAAGGACACGTGTCTCAGATCGAAAGAGTATGGCACCCTAGATCAATTATTCAAGAGTCATTACAATCAGCATGCGAAACAAGTATTGGGATGCTTCGTATAGATCAAGTTATTTCATCTCGTGGAGATTGAAAGAACGAGTTACAAACACTTCAAGACTCATGCTTCCACGCATTAATATGACAACACGCCGAGCGTTGCTAAGTGTTTGGGAAAAGTCCGGAATCGTAGAACTTGGAAATGCATTATCCAAAATGGGTTGGGAAATTCTTTCAACAGGCGGAACGTCTCGTAAATTAAGAGAAGCAGGAATTCCAGTAATCGATGTAAGTGATGCAACAGGCCATCCGGAATGTTTCGATGGACGTGTCAAAACACTTCATCCCGCTATACATGGAGGAATACTCGTAAGGCGCGATAGAGAAGACGATATGAGTACACTCGCCAAATTAGATTACGCTACAATTGATTTAGTGTGTGTGAATTTGTACCCATTTGAAGCCGTTGCAGCAAAGCAACCACCGGTATCAAATGCTGAATTAATTGAAATGATCGATATAGGGGGGCCGACAATGATACGCTCTGCTGCTAAAAATCATAAAGATGTGTTAGTACTAACTGATGAAAGTCAGTACCAATCAATTATTCGAGCTTTAGAAGATGTAAATGGAAACATTTCCAAAATTAGTTTAGAAACAAAACAACAACTTTCTCTCGCTGCATATCAATGTACAGCAGCATATGATGCGGCAGTAAGTAATGAACTAGAAAAGAGATTTATAGGTGGTGCAGTACCAAATCGACTTCATATTTCTTCAGAGAAAGGGGTTCCTCTTCGTTATGGTGAAAATCCGCATCAGCCGGCTTCATTTTACCCTGCTTCTTCAGCATCGGGCGCTAAAGGTTTGGCTGCAGCGGTACAACATGGAGGCAAAGCCCTCTCTTTCAATAATTATCTTGATTTAGATGGTGCATTAAGAATAGCCCGAGGTTTGTTGAGAGATATGGACGAAATTCGAAACCAAGGATGTGTTGTAATTAAGCATACAAACCCATGTGGCGCTGCAATCGATACTTCTCAAAGTAATGCTTGGAAAAATGCATTAGCAAGCGATCCAGAAAGTGCATTTGGATGTGTAGTTGCCTTTACTTCAGAAGTTGAAAAAGAGACTGCTGAATCAATAGGGGGGCATTTCTTAGAATGCATAATTGCACCAGGATATACGCCTGAGGCATTAGAAATCCTTTCTCAGAAGAAAAATAGAAGAATGTTAACAATGTCTGAATTTTTACCGAGAGAAGAAGAAGTTAGAGTGCGTCAATTAGATGGTGGTTGGGTAGCGCAAGTACAGGGTCCGCCAAGTATAGACTGGAGTAATGTCAAATGTGTTACAAAAGTAGTTGGCGATGAGGACCTAGTTGCATTGGCTAAATTCGGTTCAACAGTCCTTTCCGAAGTTAAATCTAATTCAATAGTATTGGTTGCTGCTACGGAAACAGGTTTTGCAACCGTTGGAGTCGGTCCGGGGCAAACAAGTCGTGTTGAAGCTGTGCGTATAGCCGCTAGAAGAGCCGGTAGCCGAGCAGTTGGATCTATGATGGTGTCCGATGCGTTTTTCCCATTCCGCGATGGTATCGATACTGCCAATGAAATAGGGGTCACTACCGTTGTACAACCAGGCGGCTCTATGAGGGATCAAGAAAGCATAGATGCGGCAGATGAACATGGGATGTCGATGCTTTTCACCAATCAGAGATTATTTTTACATTAATTCTCAGAATCTCTTTTTTCTCTTAGGAATTTAACGAGAGAATCTAGATTTTCAAAAAGTATAGTCACTACACTTATGTGTTCACAATCTTGACAAATGAAACGTTTCCCAGTTTCATAACCCATGTAAGGAACAATACGCGGGCTAAAACAATTAGAACATACTTCTATGTTTTCTAAATCTTTAGGATTAGATTTCATCATTATCACTATTCATTTGATTGTCGGAAAGAACGTATCACATTCAATTTTTTCTGAATACTTGATTCTATAATGCTCAAGAGCTCATT
>JGI24919J38490_100143_pt1 | contig 12181 bp, 8 predicted proteins | sample LinPFosmplate7_FD_38490 | JGI IMG/M metagenome (IMG submission 38490) | reverse complement strand
CCTCCGGGCGGGCGCGGGCGGGCGGGAGGACCGCGGGAGGGCGCTCGCGTATCGCCGGGTCTCGAGCGCCGGGGACGTCCGGCGGAGGGCAGCGCCGAGTGGCCCGCGTGATGTGTGGCGGTGGTGATTTGAACGTTTGTTTTCAATTTGCAAGTGGCTGGTGGTGATCGAACATTTGTTTTCAGTGTGTCTGCTGGCTGCTGCTCAATCAATCCCCTTTTGCCCCTTTTCTCCAGCTCAGATGGTCTACGAAGGGGGGGTGAGGAAATAATATTTCTTGACTTTGGCTGACAAATGATGATAAATGACCAAAAAAGGAGGTGTCAGTCGAAAAAAAAATTTCTCATGCTCTCCCAGGGATATATCGTCCCGGGCCTATGTAATTTCGTTGTCCACTTTTTAACATCTTGGTGGTCAATTGACGAACCAAAAGTGACTTTTGTCATGATGAATGAAAAAAATTCGGCGCCACAGCAGTGCGTGTGGAGGCGGGTAGGTGTTGTGTGTGTGGCGGCTCATTTTATACATTAACGGTTATGACTCCATTTTTTGGAAATGGAGATACATTTGACGTCATGGCCTCACCAAACACCCTCGCCCTCATCATCAAAATCAAACCGAACCACATCAACGACTTCCTCACCACAATCAAAATCAATACCAAAAACTCCCACACAAAACCCAAATACATCCAATTCAACATCATACACTCACACAACAAACCACACACTTTCTTTTTCCACTCAAACATTACATAGACCAGGCCGCGCTTGACCAGCACAAGCGGGAGGCACATGCCAAAATCAACGCACTTGCGCTCGGAGCACCAATCTGAACGCGTCGTCCATCGCCATCCTCTGCAAAGGCCTGCGGAAAAAAAGGGGGGCCGTACATCTGAACTTGGGCGAAAATTACATCGGCTACGATGGATCGAGGCACCTCATTGCACTGCTCCGGGCGAACAGTCGCTCTACCAATTGTATTACAGCCGTACTGTACTTGGAATGGCACGCGACGACCGCGCGGCAGAAGCGCGCGATCAATGCGCTGCTCGCCAAAAACCGCCAGCGGACGACGATTCGATTCCAGGGACACCAGTGCGGTTCAGGGGTGCCAAAAGCCTCGGATAAGCAGGGTGTGATAATTACTTTGTATTTTGGTGGGGATGGCGATGAGCCGAGCAGCCACGCCTCCTCGATTTTGTAGATGTGATTGACACAATGGAGGATGAGAGATAAAATATCCTGGATACCCATGATAGAACCAATATCCAGGATATTCAGATTATTCATTCTACTACTCTCTCAGGCCTTCACCTAAGCACTTCAACATCATCACATCCTCCCAGCTCATCTTGTCTGAATCCCATTGTGGGGTTTGTGCAAATCTTCAATCGAGATCGCTTTGACACCACAATCTTGCCTTCCATCGTCGTACGAAGGTCAGCACCTTCCACGTCTTCTGCCAACAACAACTACGCGTGCATCCGGCGGTTCTCTTTCTCGTAACTCGATCCGCGGTGAATAAAACCGCGGTTAAAGACGAGGAAATCCCCTTCATCAAGCAGCAATTTCTCAAACTTCTTGGGTTCGGTGTTGACAAAAATCAACGTCGTCCCCGCCATGAGCGCCATGATGAAGGAGCAAAAAGCGTCGCAGTGAGGTCCCTGCGTGATCCCGTTCGCTAAAGACCGGACGGCGCTTGCCCTGCCCATGCGAACGGCCGTTGGGCCTTCTTTCGTCTTGCAGGCCGGCCGGTGGCACTGCTGCCCTCGCGGGGACAGCTTGTGGTCGGGCTGACGATGTTCTGGTTGACAAGCAACGTTTTTCGGAGCGCGTCGCGACGTTCGCTATCCAAGTCGACGCGTTGGCGGCTGGTGTCGTACTACAACGTGTCGCCCGCCTTCCTCCAACTTGAACTCGGCCGCACGCGCATCCCCTATTTTGGCGACCGGACCCGCAAACATGGTCTGTACGGACCCGGGGGCCGCCCGCCGAATCCTGGAGGGACCGAAAGGCGGCACCATCAACGTCCACCGAACCTTTTGTAGCAGACGCTCGCGACTTGGGGCGCCGGCTTTGCCCTCTTCCTCGGCGCCTTGGGGTGTTTTTTTGCGGCGGGCATCGTCGTGGTACGCTCGAAGCCGAAGCACGTGTCGTCCTGGTCGCGGAGGTCCGCGCACTCCTGAGAGAGATCGATTGCGCGTGAATCGAGGGCGAACATGATGATCGGGGGGAGAGGGAAAACATTAGCCCAGGGCAAACGGAGGCAACCATTAGCCCACAGCAAAAAATGAGCAAGACTCGGGCCTGCACGGTCTTGCTTGTCCACGTAGACGCAGCGCTCGGCGTGGTACTCGGTTCCGCGTGGGGGGCGCCGAGCCCTTCGGCACGCAGATCAGCGTCTGGAGCGCCGTCGAGCACGCCTCCTCGACCTCCTTCGGCGGCAGCCGGCGCCGACGATGGTGTTGGGGCCCTCGTCGTCCTCCCACGCCTTGCTGCACGCCAGCCCTTGACCGCTGCAGAATGCATTACAGGTGCCGTGGGACGCCTCCGTGCCGCGGAAATCCACGAACCCGTCGCAGAATGCCGCCGTCCTCGCAGACCTGGTGGACGCCCATGAGCTCGCAATGGGGCCGTTGCCCGCGCGCACACCGATCACAAAAAAGCGTGAGAGAAAAGAGACGCATGGTTGCCGTTGCGACGGAAAGCTTCGAGGCGGCGCAATGTCTAGTCCCAAATCGAGGCGATGAGCACCAAGCGGCAGTTAGCTGGAGGAATGGTGCTCAGAAGCTGCATGAAAGCTGCATGATGCGATTTTATGGCCATGGGTTGATTTTTTCCGCACACATCGATGATCGAGCACGACATCGATTTCCCCTTTCCGTCGACGTTTTGAATAATTGCGTCCACTGCTTTCCTGGCATGTACCCACAAATTTCGATCGTGTACCGCTTCCACACGATGTGAAAGTATGTGAATAAGACCATGGCGGTTTTCCCCCCATCGTTTGGGTTGAAGCAGGGAATTGGCCATTGCCACCGAAAATCACGCAAAACAGCCGCCCCAATCCTGCCCCGGGCGAGCCACCACAACACCCGCATGGGTGCCACCCGTCGTTGCGCACCGGAGAAACTCGGCAGGACCTGTGGTACGGCGATGGGACCGCCGAGAGGCCCATAAGAGAACGTTTTCATCACGTTTTCGCAGCGCGCCGACGCGCTTTGGATTGTGTGGCGAGCGGCCGCGTTTCGGACCTCCGCGGACAGGGGTTGGCAGGCGACGGTTTGCGCGCCGTCGGGGTTCTACCAGCGCCAGTGCTGGCTTCGGACCATATGCGAGGCACTCTCCAATTTTCATGGAAAGCCTATCACCAGCGACGGAAGATCGAAGCAAGCGACTGAGGGTGAAATGTAAGAGGAAATTTGGTTGATCAGTTCAGTTCAGTTCAGTTCTATGCATTGTGTTTTGACTGGACGGACCCGTGTATATCAGCAAGATAAAGGTCTACGTCTACCAGTAGTATGTAGTATACATTAGTGCTCTCGAGACAGGATCCCCCAAAGGGTGATTACGGTAGATGTCACATCTAGCCTACATCTGATCAGACTCGAGCTATCGTGAAATGGTCATGGCCATAAAGTGATGACGGACACCACGACTGTCAGATACTCCGTATTTCGTGAAATGAAATGGAGCTCTCAGGATTGCCCACCATCGTTGTGGCGAGGGGAATCTCGAGGGGTTAGAAAATTGAACAAATTATGGCCATGTCCGCGGCCATGCCGACATCATTTTTTCCCTAAACTCCGGCCTTGATGAGCGATTGGAAGGACTTTCACGTGTGGTTCGTGTTGCTGTTCGCAACCCAACTTATCCATAAAAGGCAGATCGACGATCAGTGATCGGACAACAAGGTGCTGTCGAAAGCAAGCGATCGAAACGATGGACGCGTCCACCTCAAAGTCATGCCATCATGTACAACGGCAGGTTGCTTTGCGTTTCTGGGTCGTGCTCCTACTGGCGTCCCCGACGATTGCCACGAGGATACCGAGCCTTTCCCCCTCGGCGTCCCCGTCGCGATCGCCAAGCGCAAGCCCGTCGACGAGCCCGAGCACAAGCCCGAGCTCATCGACGTCGGCGTCGCCTTCCCGTGCGCCAACTGCCTCGCCATCGGGAAGCCCCTCGGCCTCGCCGACACCGCAACCGAGCGCGTCTCGGTCTCCGAGTGAGAGCCCATCCCGTGCACCGAGTGCCTCGCCGTCGGAGAGCCCCATCTCATCTCCGAGCACGAGTCCGTCCGCTTCGCCTTCGACGTCTCCTTCCAGATCGCCGAGCTCGTCCCCGTCGTCCAGTCCATCGGGAAGCCCAACCTTCTCTCCGAGCACGAGTCCGTCCGCTTCGCCGTCGTCGTCGCCTTCCGGGTCGCCGAGCTCGTCCCCGTCGTCCAGTCCATCGGGAAGCCCGAGCTCTTCTCCGAGCACGAGCCCTTCCGCGTCGCCCTCGACGTCCCCGAGTGCGTCGCCTTCGGCTTCGCCGTCACGCAGTCCCAGCGCGTCGCCTTCGGCGTCTCCGAGTCGGTCTCCGTCCTCCGGGCCCAGCGCCAGTCCGTCGAGCTCGCCCTCGGTGTCACCGAGTGCTTCGCCCTCGGTGTCTCCTTCTCGGAGCCCGACGCAAGTCCCGACGGATTCGCCGAGCTCGAGCCCTTCCAGTTCTCCCACGGTGTCGCCGAGTGCCTCGCCGTCGGAGAGCCCGAGCAAGGGCCCGAGTTCGTCGCCGTCTTTGTCGCCCAGCTCCTCTCCGAGCACGAGTCCGTCCGCTTCGCCTTCGACGTCTCCTTCCAGATCGCCGAGCTCGTCCCCGTCGGCCAGTCCATCGGGAAGCCCGAGCTCCTCTCCGAGCACGAGTCCGTCCGCTTCGCCGTCATCGTCGCCTTCCGGGTCACCGAGCTCGTCCCCGTCGTCCGGTCCATCGGAAAGCCCGAGCTCTTCTCCGAGCACGAGCCCTTCCGCGTCGCCTTCGACGTCTCCTTCCGGATCGCCGTCATCGTCTCCGTCGTCCAGTCCATCGGAAATCCCGAGCGCTTCTCCGAGCACGAGCCCGTCCGCTTCGCCCTCGGCTTCGCCGTCACGCATTCCCAGCGCGTCGCCTTCGACGTCTCCGAGTCGGTCTCCGTCTTCCGGGCCTAGCGCCAGTCCGTCGAGCTCGCCCTCGGTGTCGCCGAGCACTTTGCCCTCGGTGTCTCCTTCTCGAAGCCCGAGCCGAAGCCCGAGCACGAGTCCGTCGACCAGCCCATCGCGTTCTCCGTCGACGAGCCCGAGTCGCTCGCCTTCGAGGTCGCCCTCAACGAGTCCGAGCCGAAGCCCGAGCACGAGCCCGACGCCGGCGCCGAGCAGGAGCCCGTCGGCGTCGCCGTCAACAAGCCCAAGTAAATCGCCCAGCGTTAGCCCTTCACGATCGCCTTCGTCGTCGCCGAGTTCTTCGCCGAGCCGGTCCCCATCTGAAAGCCCAAGCGAAATCCCTTCGCGATCCCCGACGCGGTCACCTTCAAGCTCGCCTTCAAGCTCGCCGTCGTCGAGTCCGTCGATCAGCCCAACACCACCGACCCTGGCGCCAAGCGCAAGCCCTTCGCGTTCTCCATCGGCGTCTCCGAGCAAGCTTCCGCCAGATTGCCCGGCCGGCACATTTGACACCGACGGCGTGCTACCGCTTTGGGAAGGACGGTTAGATTTCGTCGGTCCCTCCAAGCTCGGGGAATGCGCGCCGTGTTCCCCAGGAATGGTCAAAGCCGCTGGTGAGGGCCCGTGCGAGCCGTGTGCTGCCGGTCGCAAAGCGACCGGATTTAGGCAAGCGACGTGTGAAGAGTGCGCGGCGAGCGAGTTTTGCCCGCGCGGATCCGGGTGCCCCGCGGGAAAATACAGCACGAGCACGAGCGAAGGCTGCGAATTCGAGTGCGTCGATTCGTCGACAATTTCCGACAATACGCGCACTTGCGACGCCGGAAGTTACTGCCCGGACGTGCTGCGAGATGAGGGCGGGACGTGGTTGGGAGCACCAGAATTCGAGCAGAGACCTTGCCCGGCAGGCTGTGTTTGCGTCAAGAACGTCAAGAACCCGCAAAAATGTCCACCCAATACTTATCAAGAGAAGACGGCCAGCGCTGTGGTCACCGACTGTCGGCCCTGCACTGTCGCGAGCCATTGTGCGGCCGGAATCTGTGCGCACGGCTACACGGGGAAGGGGTGTAACGAATGTTGGACGAAACGCGATTTCAACCTCGCTTTTTATAAGATGAATGGGGACTGCCACGAATGCCCAACGATTCCGACAGGACTTATCGCGATGGGATTCCTGTGTTTGTTGGCACTTTACGCGTTTGTGAAGGCGGACTTGAACAACTGGGAAAGCCTCGCCGCGTTGCAGCTGATGGCGAATTACCTCCAAAACATCAACATCACGCGCCTCATGTTCGTGAGCTGGCCGGCGATTTACGACGAGATCATGGACATCATCAAAAAGCTGACCCTGTTCGACCTTGAGGTCGCGACGCCAGAGTGCATGGACGTGACGTACAACTGGCACGTGCGCTACTTTGGAAACGTGGGCGCTTACGCCGGTGCCGCGATCGTCCTCGGTTTCCTTTTGCGGCGACAGACAAAGCGCAACGCGTCAGGGAGCGACGAATCAGTGGGCCAAAAAACAAAAGTGAAGCTCCAGCGCTTGCTCGTCGTGACGTTCACGTTCGGGTACGAGGCCGTGACGAAGGTGTGCCTGCGGAGCTTCCAGCCGTCGTTCGATGTCGGGGGCGCGTGCTCCACGTCGGCCAACCAGGAATGCACCACGTCCTCCGATTGCCCGTCGACGGAATCGTGTATCCTCAGCCGGGACGACGTGGTTTTCATGCACGACCCAACAATACTATTTTATTCCAAGACACATATCTTCGTCATGGCCTTCAGCGGTGTTCTGATGGTCTTCGCGTCCTACGGTGGGCCTGTGTTGCTGTACCATTTCTGCAAGTGGCTCCTGCACGCCGATCCGAAGGCCCCAAGACATGCCCGACCCACGTATATTTATTTTTGTATGGAGCGTCGTCCGCACCTCCAGGGCTCCACGAACGAAAACGCCAAGCTCATGTGGGCGGAATGGGCGACCTTGAAGGACACGTCGACGTACGACAGCCTCGCGCACAAGGACAAGGCACGGTTCCAGAAGGAGCAGGCGGCCTACGTAAACGGCCAAAAGGCTGGCAAACGCGCACGTCGCTGTGGCAGTCGCGACCAATTTTTTCGGTGGCTGCTGAATGACACGAAGCACTATCCCAAAGGGCGCGTTGACGAGGAGAAATATACGCTTGCGTATGGGGCGTTGTTCGATACGTACGAGCCCACCTACATATATTTCCAGGTCTTCGTGATCCTGCGGAAAGGTCTCGAGATCATGGCCGTCGTGCTGCTTCGCCCGTATGTGCCGGCAACCGACCCAACCCACGACAGGATGTTTTACGTGTACACGCTCGCGCAAGCGGGCGCTCAGATACTCATCTCCGTCGTGTACTTTGCTTTTTTGTACAAGTGGAGACCATTCAAAGAAAAAATCACCAAGTGTTTTTGCGGGGTAAAAGTCGACGTGTTCAACGATCTTGAAATGCTGGTGACTGTTCTTCTCGTCGTGAACAAAGCAACCGCGTTGGTGTTCACACTCGCGTGCGGAATGAAAATTGAACTGCCAAACGGGGAAAAAGTATGCTACTACATGGCGCCCGATTACTCGAACGGAACGGCCTACTCGAACGAAACGACCATTGCGCGCGAAATAAAAACAAGAAGCGATGTGACGCTGTCGTCTTGGTCGATCTCGTGGTGGGCTGGGACCGTTGCTTCTTTCAACATGCTGGTTGCATGCATCTTGATCGCAAATGTGGTAAAGCGCTTCGGTTGGAAAGATCTTGTTGCAGCTGACGCAGCTCATGAATTAGCAGTGGATGCAGGATTACTTGAAAAGCGACGGGTGAGACGCCCAGTGGACCATAGCACTCAGTCCAACGTGAACAATATCAACAAGCTCGGTCACGAAATTAGCAAGCATGCCGAAGCTGGCGAATATGATGATGCAAAGGACAAGAAGAACAAGTATCGACGCCTGGTTCGAGGCTCCGTCCGAACATCAATGGACAGGAAAGAAGGTCGCGCAAATACCCTTCTACACGGCCTTGCCTTCAAATCCGGCGGGACGAAATACGACCCCTGTTGGGACGAAACAGAGCTGGAGCTCGAACACGAATACGATCAGCTGGACTTCCACCAAAGTCTCACCGAGAGAAGAAAACAGCGGCGTCTTCTCAATGCCGCACTGAAGGAATACCATAAAACGTACACCAAGAAACTCAAACCGGACAAAGTCAACAAAGTTTGGGGGACGGACCAAGAACTGTGGTACACGTCGAAATTGTACGGCCGAGGCGAAATTAACTTTAACACTGATCGCTCCAGGAACTCGCGAAAGATTGAAACAAAACACCAACAGGAACGCATGGACGCAACAAAAATATACGTTAAAAACTCCAAAAGATTAGAAATGATTGCGTCAATCAATGCTTGCTTGTCGTCGCGGAAGACGCTGCCACCTTGTTATTGGCGCGGCGATCGAAGAGGAACATGGCGTGATGGTGGACCAACTTCAGATTTGGCTCGACACTATCGATAAGACCGTCAACGACCAACGATTGAAAGTGGTATGTTTCATGCAGGAGATGGAGGACAGCGCGATCGCGTTCCATTCCAAAAAATGGGGAAAGAAAGCTTATGATTATACGGTGAAGTTTCACAAAGAGTTAAACATACGTGGTTACGAGCCACGAACACCGCGTCAAGATTACTCTTCAAAGGAATGGAGAACGATGACAGGAACATTGAAAGCGAAACGTAAATTCAAAGGATTACTGAACAAAAATAAAGGGCGGCGGAAAGGCACCAAGAAAAAGAAGAAGAGGAAGAAGGAAGCCGAAGTTCGCTCCGCGAAAGCAACAAGTGAGGCAGCAACGAGCAAGGAGGTGACAGCTGGCACTACGCATCACCGGCCAACGAGTTTTCAAAAACATGCAGCAGCTAATTACACCGCGACCAAGGATCATCGTGCGCGCATGAAACGGCGACCGACACTGGCACAGCTTCCGGGCCCGGCGGTGGCGAAAGGTGGAAAAAGCACGGACACGGAGCGCAGCAACAAACGTGATCATCAGCGAAAACGGAGAGCAACAAAGGCGAACATACTACGCGAAAAGGAAGGAGGCGAAGTGGACGCCGACGGTGAGCGACGAGAAGGCATCAGGAAGAAGCGGAGCGTTGTCGCAAAAAAAAGAGGTCTTAGAGGTCGCTGGAAGTCTGCGCTGTTTCTTGGCAATCAACTGAAACGTGGGCGTCTTGCGCGTGATAAGACTGTTGAAAAAATATTTGGTCCTGCCTCTCCAGTTAAGATGCGACTGAAGAAACACATAACAGCGCGCATTCAACAAAAAAGCCTTAGTAATTCACGGCGCAAGGGTAATCGCCTTAGTAATTCACGGCGCAAGGGTAATCGCCGGTTGGTTCGCCACCTTTCGAGTTTGTCCATCGTCACACGCACGGAACATGCCAACGACCCGGCGCTCGGACCCAAGTCCGTCGCAAAACTGAATAGAATGAAGACCAGGCGGCACAGCTTTTTCAGCAGCTTTTCCAGCGATGGCATGAACAAGGCTATGGACGAGCTGGCGAACGAGGAGGTCGAGCGGCAGTTGAAAGAGGAGAGGAAGGGCTTCTTTGCAAAGTTGAAAAAAAGGTTCACCAACTTAAGCTCGACTGCCCGGCGAGAGAAGGCATCAGCTGCCAAAAAAATCAGAAAGGCCCGCCAGGACGCACACAAGCAGCACGGGGAAAAAATTGCACGCGAACGCAGCAACAGCGTCACATCCATTGCAGGTTTGCAGCAGATGGCGGCCAAATGGAAGAAGAAGACGGAGGAACGCCTCGCCAAAGCAAAAGCAAACGCTCCAATTCGCGTGGCCGTGCGCATTCGTCCCCTGAACCAGCGAGAAAAAGCCATGGGAGGAAAATTGTGCCTCGAATTTGTCTCCCAGCAGAAAGCGGAGGACGACCCGGAGAACTGCTATGATGGGATTGTCATGTTGAAGAAGAACGAGAAAGTTACTTTCGATCACGTCTTTTCGCCGAGCGAAGACACCACGCAGGCGTTCATTTACGATCGCGCGGTGAAGCAAATGGTGGTCACCTTTCTTGAGGGTATGAACGCGACGGTGTTCGCGTACGGTCAAACTGGCTCAGGCAAAACGTTCACGATGTTTGGGCCGGACCTCAGCGCCGCGTTGGGCAATAATGCCGGAATCGTCCCCCGTGCGTGCCGGCAGGTGTTCGAGCACGTCACGCGGATGAACGCCGACGCCGGTGGCGATGGACGCTCCTTCGAAGTCCGGTGCACATACGTCGAGATCTACCTTGAGCAGATCAACGACCTCCTGGACGCCTCGAAACGCAACCTCAAGGTGCGAGGAAAAGGTGAGAATATTTACATGGAGGGAGTGACCGAATGTCCGCTCGCGGGCCTCGAGGACGTGGTGCGGACCTTGGCGAACGGCGCCAAGACGCGCCAAACGGCCGCAACCGCCATGAACGACGTGAGCTCCCGCTCGCACTGCCTGTTCACGCTCGTGCTGTACACCGTCGAAGGCAGCGGGGCCCCACGAAAGCGGTGGTCGAAGCTCAACCTCGTGGACCTGGCCGGCTCCGAGAAAGTGAAGAAGACGAACGCCACCGGGGACCGCCTGAAGGAGGCGCAGGCCATCAACAAGAGCCTGTCCGCCCTCGGGGCGTGCATCACGAAACTCTCGGAGGCGAAGAAGGGGAAGAAGCAGCACATCCCGTTCCGCGATTCAAAGCTGACGCGGCTCCTGCAGAATTCCCTGGGCGGAAACGCTGGGCGGAAACGCCGCGACTTTGTTGTTTGTCATGGATTCCCCGCACGAGGACAACGAGGAGGAGACGGTCAGCACGCTGCAGTTTGCCGAGCGGGCGCGCAACATCGAGAACGCCATCCGACCTACGAAACCCGACAAGTTTTCGGAGGAGAGTTGTCAAAGGAAGATTAATGAAGAAAAAGCGAAGCAAGCAAAACTTGACAATCACGCGAAGGAACACGAAGCGAGCTCACCAGAAAAATTCGATGAGGAGAAGCAGAAGGAAGCAAAGGCCGCATTGAAGGCTTTAGCTCGCAAAAGATGGCGCAAACTGCTGCAGAACCAGAAAAAGAAAAAGAAAAAAAAAGGCGAAAAAAGGCGCAAGAAAACCAAAACAAGTGACAGAAAGGGGAAAAAGAAAAAGAAAAAGAAAAAAAAGCGCGTCTAACCAAGGAACGACTGACTTTATTTATGTCTGACCAAAGGAACGAATGATTTGATTTTGTTTGGCGCTTCTTGCTTTCAATTGCCACATTGAATGAATGCCATTTTAAAATTGGGTATGCTCTGTCTCCACCATCTGAATCTCAACACACACTCATCACACACTCTCACTAGAATCAACCAGGCAAACTCGACACCCCCCGGGTCATCGTGGGGAGCCCTCCAAATCCCTCTCCACCCCCTCCACCCCCTCCCCCACCGTGGTCGCTCACCGCGGGAAATGCGAGCCGCGGTTGCCGCGGCACGGCAGCTGCAGCCCGCTGCGTCGCTGTCGCGGTCGATGGGAGCCGCATGACGTCCGCGGCGGCCCGCGGCGGCGTCGGCGGCAGCGCCGCCCCGGAGGCGGCGGCGGGCGGCGTGAAGACCGTCCGGTTCCGCTGCTGCCGCGCCTTCGACTCGTTGGCGGCATTGGCGAGGGACGCGAGCACCTTGTCGATCTCGCTCATCGCCTGCTTGCCGCTCTTGGCCTTCTTCTTCCGCCACTTCTTCTTGCCCCGCTTGTGCCGGCCGCTGCTCGACGTGCGCCGCGCGCTGACGTCGCCGTCCTTGCTGCCCAGGTAGCGCCCGACGGACCCGAGCGCCGTCGTGTTCGGCCGCGCGTCGGCGTGCTTCTTGCGGCTGTTCCGCCGCCGCCGCCCGCCCTTGTTGCCGCTCTTCTGCTCCGCCGCCGGCTTCGGCGCGTCCAGGACGGGGGCGAAGAGCATGCTGTGCTGCGGGTGGCGGGCCG
>JGI24919J38490_100077_pt1 | contig 13167 bp, 5 predicted proteins | sample LinPFosmplate7_FD_38490 | JGI IMG/M metagenome (IMG submission 38490) | reverse complement strand
CGAGCTCGGTACCCGGGGATCCCACCCAAAAGGCTGTTCTTAGAGATGCATTTGCGATGTCCGACGAATCTCGACCGATGCTGAACGATGCGTATAAGCAGATGGACTTGCTCCCCGACAGTAAATACATGGTGCTGCATTTGCGGTGCGGCGACGATTACATTGGCGACGCGGCCGCCAGGGTTTCCACAAACGCTGCGCGCACAAAAAAAATGATGCGCCTCATTGGACAGGCAATGAATGATTTGCCGCCCGAAACCGCCGCCGTGATGTTGGCGGATAATACATGTATCAAGCACATAGTCAAGCATGCATTGCCTCGAGTACGCATTCACGAATTGCCCATCACGCATTTGGGCGAAAACTTCAGTCGGACGGACGATTCGATGGCGGGGACGATGGTCGATTTTAACATTTTGGCGGGCGCGCAGCGCATCGATTCCTTCACGGTGTATGAGCATGGATCGGGATTCAGTCAGTGGTGTGCGACCATTCACAACATTCCGTATTCATGCACTATTTTACCCTGGGCGAACATTGACCCGATTTGATTTGATTTCATTTGATTTCAGTTGCCTTGCTTTGAAACTGGGTTGGCATAGCGATGCATGTACTTGTGCATGCACATCATTTTAAATATACGTGGCGTAAAATGGCGAAATATAAAAACCAAGATTGTTTCATTTGCGTCACACGATTCCTTGTCTGTCCATTAGTTGCGTTCCAACCCCAAATCGTTTTGAAGGACGATCTGCGTGCCCGGGCGTATCATGCATACAGCCATGTGGCACGCGACTCCAGTTCCAGTGAATGCAATTCGCCATGCAGTACGATGGCATTTTTGCCAAGCGGTCTCTTCTTTTTGAAGTGCGTGCACTTTTATGCGGTGGGGTGTAACTTGTCGATGGTGCAAAATCTCGCGGTTTTTTATTCTTTGGTATGGTATTTATGCCAACGACTGTGTGCAACTGAAGGAAAAAGCGCCACTTACCATTTTTTTGCAATTCGTCAGTTGTAGGTCAAAAAAATCAAAGGCGCGAGTGGGACGCGTTCACATCTTGATTTTTTTTCCGACGTCTTAGTATCCACTGCAATTAATTCAAAGGCAACTCCACACATTCAAATAATAAAATGGGCGGCGCTGTCAATCAAATATCTTCTGTTGGCATTCAGGACGAGGACCTCACGGGTACTCCCGAATATTCCTTCTTCGAAAGCAGTTATGTGGAGTACACTCCTTTTGCCATGGAGTCCATTGAGCAGACCTTCAATGGCCAGGCCGATTTCGGCAGAAAGGTACACACTGTTATATCCAGAAACGGAGATCTGGCAGGATTCACCGTGTTGCAGATGACCTACCCCGAGATCAATCAGATGATGGGCCAGACCAACTATACTACTGGTGCTACCTCCGGCGTGTATGCCCGCTGGCTGGACTTCCCCGGCGAGCAAGTCATTGCAAAGATTGAGGTTTCTATCGGCGGCCAGAAGATCGACACTCATTACGGCGATTCCATGCACATTTGGAACCAGCTGACCATCAGCGCCGAGCACCAGCGCACTTACTTCAGCATGGTTGGAAACACCACTCAGATGACCTTTATCACGGATCCCTCCTTTGCCGACGTGGACGGTCCCTGCGATTCTTTGGCTCCCCGCCAGGTGTGCGCTCCCCGCAATGCGTTGCCCGAGACCACTCTGTACGTTCCTCTGCAGTTCTGGTTTTGCACCAATCCCGGCCTTGCGCTGCCCTTGGTTGCTTTGCAATTCCACGATGTGAAAATTTCAGTGGATTTCCGCCCCATCGACGAGTGTCTATGGGCTGTTACCACCCTTAATTGCATGACCGACGGTGTTGCTGCCCCCGGAAAGCCCGTGGCCGCGGCCGTTGCATACAACCAGTCCATGGTTGCTGCATCAATTTACGTGGAGTATATCTTTCTGGGCAAGGAGGAGCGGATTGCTGTGGCCAAGGAGGATCATAGCTACCTGATTACTCAGCTGCAGTTTTCTGGTGAGGAGTCGGTGGGGTCTTCCTCCAACAAGATCAAGTTGACGGGAAGTCATCCCGTGAAGGAGATCATCTGGGTTGTGCAGCCCGATGCGAATGTCGACTACTGCTCGTCCACCACGTGCGACGCCCCTCTGTTCAAGGTTCTTGGTGCCCAGCCGTTCAACTACACTGATGCATTGGATGCCCTTCCTAATGCCATCCATGCCTTCGGTGGCCCTGGCGCTGTTGCTGGCGACAGCCGCTCGTACATTGACGAGGCCGGTATGTTTCAGGATGCGGGCGCCATCGACTACAATCCTTATGGCACCGACACCACCAACAATACCACTGGTTATTGGAGTGGCGCAGACAATATGTACAGCCAGCCTAATTTCGGCGGCACCACCACGGAAGATGGCATCACTACCGGCCACATGGCCAACTCGGGTGTTTCTGACGCCGGCACCTTTGTACTGTCCGAAACTTCTCTGGACATGCACTGCTGGGGACAGAACCCTACCGTCGTTGCTAAGCTTCAGATCAACGGCCAGGACAGATTCAGCGAGCGCGAGGGATCGTACTTCAACAAGGTGCAGCCCTTCAGACACCATACCAGAGGCCCGGACGAGGGTATCAACGTGTACTCGTTTGCCATCAGCCCCGAAGAATATCAGCCTTCTGGTAGTTACAATTTCTCCAGAATCGATTCCGCGTCACTGCATTTGGTGCTGTCGAATGCTACTGTTGAGGGTACCAAGACTGCCAAGGTGAGGCCTTACATTTACGGCATCAACAAGCTCGTTATTGCCAATGGTCTGGGAGGCGTTAAATATGCATCATAAATAAACAAACGGGTAGCTGTGCACATCAAAATAAAATCCCGCATGTTATTTTTACAGTTCAATCATTTTTTGATTACCGCCACCACTCTACTCCGCATGCAATCCCATCGCAACGCAACGCATTGCATCACATCACGTCACATCGTACAAAAATGTTATCCACCGGATGAGGGGCTCGAACCCTCGACCACAAGATTAAAAGTCCTGCGCTCTACCAACTGAGCTAATCCGGTAACACACCTGATGATATAAACATGGTTTGCGTGCATAAACAATGCTATCCAAATCGTCTTAAATTTACCAGCGACTCAATTGTATGCATGGAGATGATAAGGCACTTAATCGCACATAACCCGCATGACGTATATTAGTTCATAAACTGAAATGGACATTGTGCCGGCATTAAATAAAGATCATTCAAACGCTGAATAATTGTAGCGCCGATCCACAATGGCCGCATCCTATTGCCGCGAAACGACTCGGTCATTCAACGAAGATCGAATCCGTTGTGCGCTGGAGCGCAGATTGAACGATCTGCTGTCGACGCTGCCGGCCGCAGATAAATTGTCCGCGCCACCGAATATTCACGGCGATGCCACCATTATTACGGCCGTCCCCAAAGGCGAGTCGTCATACATATGGTTTATTCGTCACGAAACAAAGTATCTGTGCATATCGTTCGAAATCGGGGACGGCGGATACACACAAATGAACGTGCGAGATCGGCGCATATGCGCCGAAATCCCAAACTGTTTTGATACGTCGCTCGCTCATTACAACGGTTCTATATTTATTGCACACAAACAAGATGCCGCCCATGAGCGACCAACGCAACTGCTTTTGTCGGACGTCGTCATGTACAAAAACGCGCCATTTGTGCATGAGACCTGGAATCGGAAATGGGCGCTCATTGCGTCTTTTTTGGAGAAAGAGGTTACGAACTGTTCATTTAGACCCGATTTCGCCAACTTTGGTGTGCCGGACATGTGGACAGAATCGCAGTTTTTAAACATGTACGTCGGCCGCCATCGCGCACTGGAAGACGAAATACGCGAGTCGCCGCACGCGATTGCTGGATTCGGACGAATGCACGGCGCGAATGTCAATAGGTTTCAGTTTGTGTCGATCCGCGATATGACCAAATCGCTGTGCTTCGAATGACCGCCCGCATCCGCGGCCCGTCAGGATGTGGCTGGCTGAAGTTTTGGCGCGACAACATTAAGTGTGCGTGGCGAAACAAACACGAGTGCGAAAGTTGTCTTTTTTAATTCACATTTTTTTTTTCAACTTTTTGACGTTTTGTGCATTGGGATTGAGATATTTTCTTTTGTGGGACGTTCTGAACCGGTTCAGGAATCGCGGCTCGTCCTCGCTTTTGCGGCTTAATTCCAACATCCTCAACACTCCTTCGAACATCTCGATATTCTTTTTGGATTTATGTCCCGCTGGGTCTGAGCTGCACGTCACGCCCGAGTCCCATCCGAGGCCGTTGTAAAAGTCGTTGATGTCGACGTTCGTGACGGTTGAAGTCCCGGGTAGTGCTTGGCGGTACACGTTCTTGAACAGAAAAAAAGTCGCATTGGCAGACCCCCCCGCTAGTTGGGGACGACGGGTGTTTGCCACACCTATTCGGTCGGCCAACCAGTTCAATTGGTTTTCGACCGCATCTCCGAACACCGCCTCCGCCGTCCGGTAATTCATGCTCTTCACTTCAACGTCGATCGCCGGGTCGTCGATGCGTGTTAAGTTGTTGACGTAGTTGACTTTCACGACGATCCACTTGTCATTTGCTTCGACGTACGTCAAATGTTCCGAAACGTACTCGCGCAAAAGTTTTCCATTGTCGCTTTTGTCGTCCGTCAACAAAAATGCCATGAATTCCACATACATCGATTCTGGAATAGAGTCGAAAAAGTGGCCGTACATGCATTCGTCCACAAGCTTGTCGTAGTACGTATCGTTATTATTGCTGGGCGGATCGCGATTTGCATGTGCCTTCCGTACAATGGCGATAGCGATGTTCTTGCACGCGGTTAATTTGATCGCCCATTCATTGTGCGCAATAAGCTGGACGTGCCCGCATGGATTTTTCTGGGCAATGTCGTCCATCGTCCCATGAGGATGAACGGCCAGATCAATCATGTGACTCATTTGATCGTTGGTCAGATTACATTCGGCATCCGCGCGAATGTCCGCACGTATACTGGTCGGCGGAAGTTTGTAGGGGATCATGCGGTCAAACAACGACAGTCCGGTCGCGTCCACGTTTTTGGGCTGAAACATGTAGTATTCTTGAATATTGACCAACGTACCTTCTCTGCCAAACATGTCGAATATCGACGTATTATTGTCGATGATGCTCGTCAGAGCCGCGTACACTTGAATCCTCGTGTAAATCGTCGAATTATTCACATTCAGTTCTTCCATCAACGAATCGATCGTGATAAAAAAGCGATCCTTGAACATCGCGATGATGTCCGCGACCAGCCATCCGATGGTTGCTCGCATGGACGTGGACGAGTATGTATCCGAATTCAATTTCGGACTCCGATACGAGGTGGACGAATCGGCGCGGCATTTCCAAACACACGAGTCTTTGAAGTCGCACGCAGCAGAATATATTTTGTCTCCGATTTGAAAATCTTTGATGGTCTGTCCGTTTGAAAGCACCTGCGTAATTCTGCTAGATTCGAACTGTTTCAAATGATCTTGGCTGAAGTTCGTCTGGTCGATGTTCAGGGGACAGTCGACCGCACACTCTTTCAAAAGACGAGTGACCTCTCCAATTTTTTTCGCCTTGTGTTCTGCGATGCGATACATGTACAGATCCCCCCCTTCCACAGTACTGTCTTTGTTATCGCCGTCCAATTCCAGCACGGTTGCGTGCCAAAATATTTGACAGTTGCGATTTTCGAATGGAAGATGGGCGTGGCTTTTGTTGCGCACGCCGCGCCCGTTGATTTGCTCGCCCCTATTCAGATTGTACCACGAAACCATGACGTGGACTTGCCGCACCCCCGTCAAATCAATTCCCTCTGTGGCGACGTTCGTCACTATTACGATCTTTATCAGGTTGCCTCTTGCATTCGCGCCACTTTTCAGCCGTTCGATCGCCTTTGTCAAATCGGGGGTGAATTTTGGATTTGCCGAAAGGATGGCGTAGTTGGCGCCCTTTCTGTCGTTGAAGGACCGCATCGCGGTTGTCCGCCCGCCTTCGCCCGAAACATGTTTTTCACGATCGAACAAATTCACGATGTTGCCGGTGCCGTCGTCTCGCTGTACGCCCATTTCTTCCAATGCGAGAGCAATGGGAATGATGTCGCTATATCGCTCGCTGTACACCAGACAGATCCCGTCGACAACCTCGTATTCGGACCCGGACTCGTATTCGGACCCGGACTCGTATTCGGACCCAGACTCGTATTCCGACTCGTATTCCGACTCGTATTCCGACTCCGATACATCCATCGCAGATCCGGGCCTCCTCTCCCCGACGGGCGTATCTTTTTTTATTACGACGCTATCCAAAAACGACTTGATTTTCAAGCTGTACTTGCCAATTTTACTATGATGAAATATGGGACCGGGGCCGTTGCGGTCCAGCAGCCATGGCCTGTAGCTACATCTGAACGACGTTTGATTTTCGACCACGTCGAGCACGGACTTGTATCCGTAAATACACTCGGGCGTATCGTCGTTTTGCGCCCCACCACGTTGTCCAAGTTCTCCCAACTGAGTTTCGACCGCTTCATCGTCATCATCGTCGTCATCGTCGTCATCATCATCGCCATCGTCATCATCGCCATCGTCGTCATCGCCCCCCTTGCTATTGTCCTTCTTTCTTGCAGCCTCGTGCACGCCATCGCTGTCGTCGGGTTCGGAGCAGTCCCCTACCATTCTTAATGCATCGCCCGTTTCAATCGCACGGCCATTCGATTTATCAAAGATGATCTCGTGTCCCGCGACGGCTTTCCGGTTATATTCCATGTTTTTTGTGGGGTACGTCATCACGAGCGCCATCGACAAATGCATCATGATATGGTAATTGAATGCGGCCAAATGCTGGAGCTGCTGTCGCGGATTATTGTTTCTGGATGGACCGTCGTCGATTTCGTCGACTGGCTTGTTTTTCAAATTTATGATGTAGTCGTACACGCACCGCTGACATCCCGTGCACTCGTCGTTTTTGCAAACGCCCAGTTTGTGCATGAATAAATCCAGATGAGACTTGTGGCCTTCCCCAATTCTTTTCCCGTTCAGCTGGTACTTCGGGTACGCCATGCTCTCATTCTGCAAACTTTTGTCCGGCGAGAATATTTTGGGATACACGCGATACGGAAAGATGAACGGGTTTTCTCCGCGCACAAAAGAAACGTATCCAACGAGCGCTCGCCCCAGCTTCTCTCGACCTCCGGGCACCACAAAATCGCCGTCGGCGGTGAAAATGTCTTTCGACTCGATTCGTTTTCGACGATCGTTCACGCGCAAAAAATTCGCAATGTGGATAATTTCGCGCGGGTTGTTGTACACGAGGGTCCCCGACATGAACACGAATCTGGTGTATGGAACCCCGTGCACCAAATAATTCAATGCGCGAGAACGCTGCGTGCCACTAACGCCAGACCGTGCATCTTGTGCGCCTCCAACGGAATTTAGCGTGTCCTTATTCGACCGCATATTATGCGCCTCGTCGATGACGATCGTTCGCTTCCCAAAAACATAATTTAATTTGTCCTTGGCAAATCGCGACAATATTTTGGGATACAGCCCGCCCCCGCCATCATCATCATCGCCATCGTCGTGCTGAAAATTATCCGACGCGTTCTCAAATCCGCGAACAATTTTCAGCACAATATTCGCAAACGTCTGGTACCCCATGAACCAGTACGATCGTTTGATGATCGACGCCACCGTTTTCTTAATTGCGTCGTCGGATTGGTTCGCGTATTCGTGGCGCGTTTTTATTTTTTTGAAAATCAACTCGCCCAATTGAATCTTGTAGTTGCTCTGTACGGCACTCGATGCAATGACGATGATTCCGCGCCTGGATCGGACAGAAACCCCCACGGTTTTCATCCGACCGCGCTCCTTCAGTTCGTCGTCTTTGTCGTGGTGCATTTTACGGTTGAAAAAATCTATTCTGCGGAACGACTGCGTATCTTCCGAAAGCTGTTCATAATACGAACGCATCATTTCCGTGATGAGCGCGGCGTTCACCGTTTTTCCAGACCCCAGCCCGTGGTTCAAAATGAGCGAATTGTATCCCGTCTGCGGATGCAGATAATTCAATCCAAACAACTGGTGCGAATGAAATCGGAACAAGCTCGCGTTCGTGTTCGCGCCATCGCGATCGCCATCGCCGCGCATGTTTTTTTGCCGCAGCCGGATTTGATCTTCCAGAGACATGTCGGGGTCGAAATATCCATTGTACCGAATGTTGCCAAACTCTTCCTTTCGCGAAATGATCTCGACGAACCGATCGTCGGAAATGTCCGGAAAAAGCTGCTTGGGGACAGATTCGTCATTATAGTCCTCTTCCTCTTCCTCCCCTCTATCAACAATCCCCATCTCGGCCATCACACCAACAAAGATTTGGAATTGACGAACAAACACAGCCCTCGAAGGCGGCGCAGTGCGATGCGAAATAACCCAACGGCACAATATCTGGATGTTGGTTGGTCGGTTGGTTGTGAACAATATTATAGTTTTGTGATTATCTTCATCTTGTATCGCTGTATCTGTTTGGAGTCCACGTGGGAACTGGGCGGATTTGTGCATAAACAGGATTATTTTAAAATACACGTGTTACACACACAAGGCGGCGTAGCATAGTACAGTACTGCATCGATTTATGCAGGACTAAATTCCTTCTTGCGAATCCTCGACGAAATGATGTAGATGGAGTTATTCGTTTCGAATATGTACTCTTTGGACGCTTCTCCGTCCACGGCCTTGCATGTGATTTTGGAGCTCGTGTGCTCTTCGTTGTTCTTCGCAAGCACGGCGCAGTTGCCTTCGCTCTTAATGATGCCGATGAACGATTCGCCAGTCAAACTCTCTGTCCAATAATCAAGCATGATTGGCTTATCAAGGGTTATCGACATGCGCGCGGCCTCCCGCATAACCGACGGTCCCGGATATGCGGTCTGTTGCTGTTGCTGACTGGACATTATTACAAATTATGCGAACTTGCGCGTCGGTTATAACTATGGCTCTCGCTGTCTTTAATACTGTTTATAGTACTCTTTATTTCACAAACAACGGGGCATCATACGGTGGGAGAAATAGTCCGCGCAGACCATTTCATATTTGGAAAATGTGGGCGGTTGTGCCCAGGAGTATGCTCTGGCATCAGGATGTCTGACGTACCGATAAACAAAAACAGACAAAAGACAAAAAGACAAACAGGAAGAGATGTTGATTTAATCAGTGAAATTATCTGTTGTGTGCACGCATAGCATGCATTATTTATGATCTGAATTAGATCGCCGTAAAATCTTCGGCCGTGGCTCCGGACGAGTTGGACACAAGCGCGAGCGCGTGCGTGACATCCCCAGCGGTGATTGCGGTGCCCACAGTGCCCAAGTTCAGATTCGTGACGGTGTATATTTGCCCCACATTATCGCCGGCGTCGTCCGTCTCAACCGCACTACCGGCGATGTTGTAGAAAACGTCCCCAGACGCCGAAATGGGCACGACGATAAAGTCGAGCAGCTGGCCGGCGCCGGCTCCCTGATTGTTTCCATAAATAACGGCGTTGACCACGCCATCAGAAGTGATGCTGAATGAATTGATGATTGGACGGTTGATCGCGGTCACACTAATCGCTGCAAGGTCGCCGGCGCCCGAACCGGCGCCCGTATCCCACAGTGAAATGAATATCCGGAAGGTACCAGGAGTTTGCGTCACGTTATTGAAATCGTAATAGTATGTTCCTGAGCCGACAATGTATGGCTGAATCGGCGCTGTGTGTAACGCAGGTTCGACGTGATTGCCGGATGCATCCTGAGCGTACAGCCCCAAGACGTAGTGGCTCGGATCGGTGCCATTTAGGAGGGTCGGGTTCTGGAAGCTTCCGTAGACGGTGTTCGAGGCGCCAGTCGCGGTCAGATTTGTGGCGGAGCTGGCACCAATCACATTAACAGTGAATGGGGACGACGTGGCCGAAGTGCCGCCAGGGCTGTAGGCAGTAATGGTGAAACTGTATGCACCGTTCGCCAATACGCCAGTCGTGGCGCTGACAGTAGTGGATGACAGATTGGAGACGGTACCATTGATGGAGGGATTGGAAATCAGATGGTAATCGTACCCAATGGTGTCCAGCCATACTTCGCCGGTACCACCGCCCCCATGTCTGTTTGCAGGCAGAGCCCAAGAAAGATCAACGGTTCCAGCCTCGGTCGTCTGTGCCCCAACAATACCGGTGGCAGCGTCGATGTTAGGGGTGGTGAACGCGACAGTGGTATACGGGGCAACGGGGAATCCAAATGCGTCGGTCGCACCGTCGCTCACGTGGAAGCTCGACAGGGAGTACACGCGGTACGTGATCGACGAGTTGTACAACGAACTGGTATTGGCGGGAGGGGGGATATATTCGCGCAAAGCGGCGGTCGTCACAGTACCAGCCAGAGTGGCAACCGGAGTGGTGTACGCCGTGGCTGGATCCATGGAAAATATGCGAATTGACGCGGTGGCAGTTGCCGACGCTGTAAGCGGTGGCCAAGACAATTGGGCGTGCGACCCTCCGGTGCTCAAATCGACGGTGAAGACGACATTAGTATCCGCATCCGTATAGTCGATGGTGCTCGGGGCAGCAATCGACACAGTAACGGGGGCAGAGTCGACGTACGCTCCATTCACGCCATGGGCACGCACAACGTAGGTGTAAGAGCCCGCGTCAATATCGGGACTGTACCAACTTACTACAGTGTCCGCGGTGCCCGTCCCTCCTCCCTGTACCAAATTAAGACTGCCATCGAGGATCGAGTAGTTGATCAATCTGACATGGTCCGGGCCGGCACTGCTCATCTGTGTATTGAGGGGGTGGATCCACGTCAGCATAGTCCGGGAGGCGCCCCCCGGTAGTTGAATCGCCGCAGCACCGGTGATTGGACCCATGTTAATCATCGAGACGAAGACAGGGGGGGTGGTGACGCTCGCCCCAATATGTGGGTGAATAACAATGGTGTATTCGTAAGACAAAAAGGAGTTGTTCGTCGTATGCGATATCTGGTACGTAGTTTGTCCTGGCACATATGTCACAGTTCCGATACTGGCGTTTGCGCCGTTGGCGCTGGCAAACACGTCGAAATAATTGACGCCGGGTTGAGGATCTTCCCACGTAACAGTCATCGTGGGGCCAAGCGCGCCGTCGCTTGCAGCACTGGACTGTGCGACAACCACGGATGTGGGATCAACGAGCTGAGAAAATGCGGCGGTCGCATCTCCAGAGATAAACGTGCTGCTCAGCCCGCCGATGGACACCGCTTTTACTCTATATGCGTACGTTACACCCGTTGGAAGTCCGGGATCGGTGTGTGTATGAGTACCGTTGGTGGTGCCCTGAGGAATGGTCGCAATATCCACGAATGCCGCGCCGTCATCAGAACGCTGAATGACATAGTGGCCGATGGGGATCAGGGACTGGTGGAGGGAATCCCCGAATGAAACATCGACGGATCGCGTGGTATTCGTGCCAACTACCACAGCGCTTACAGGGGGGAATGGAACGCCTCCCAGATCAACGTCATTTGCGACGGCGTTCAAAGGGCCCGTGATTTCCGCGCCGGCGGACGGACCCGAGATGATGTAGACCATCTCCTGGACGTTGACGTAGATACTGCCGATCGCATCGGGCACAGGACTGATTGCATCCACATATCTGTGCGAAGACGCGGCGCCGGAAGCATCGCTGTCGTAGGTGGGGACGATGCCGTGGTTGTTTCCAAACTGGGCATTTCCGCTGGTGTCGGTATAGCTGTAGTACACGTTGTACCGCAATTCGATGAACGCATGTCCATTGTTGTCCGTGTTATTTTCAATGACGACCACGACATGATCGTTGCCCGCGTCCTCGACGGCGCCGCTGATCACCGGGATGGTGGGCGGGCAGAAAGTTGACAGCGTGGCTGATATCTGTGATTCGCCATCGCTGTAGAACACCTGTAGGGCAACCCAATCAAATGCACAGTCGAAGGGAACGCTGACCATATAGTTGTCCGCGGTGGTCGGGACGATGTCCTGGATGGGATAGTTGACAGAAGTGATGTTGGTACCATTTTTGGTGTAAATATTCATGTGGGTGATTAGGCCCGCGCCGGCACCAAGAGTGATGCCAGACAAATCGACCGCCAACGGCACGTTGCCGGCGCTGCTTTGCCCATTGGCGTACTCAAGCAATGGAAGCCCGGTGTAAGACATAGTCGATCAGTTGCTGCGCGTGCTTTTTATGATTGTGATGATTCGAGGATGGATGTTTATGGCGGACAAAAAAATACTCGCGCAATGGACAGTTGACAGTTTTGCGTTCGGCGATACTTTTGATCCTTCAATCATTTGGTTCTCTGTGGGCTGGGCTGGGCAAAAATGGCCACACCATTATTTTATTTTAAAAACATATTTGCCAGTTGGCTGCCAACGTCGCTGTGCATGTAACGCGCTCGTCGCACTATCGCTATAAATTGCGACACGATTAAGATTATCGCATATGTCCGAGTCCGCGTCGCTGAAGCTTTTGGCCCAATTTCGCGACGAGTGCGCCCTTCAGTTTTTTACGATCTTGGGCCGTTCGAGCAGCCCTGGTATGCGACAATTGCGTCATGCCACCGCCGCCTTTACCATTTATGCGGATATCGCGAATGGCGTGGATGGTATCTCTGGAAGAAGGTGGCATAACACGTCTGGGAGGGGACGCAACACGTCTGGGAGGGGGCGCAACACGTCTGGGAGGGGGCGCAACACGTCTGGGAGGGGGCGGCTCAGTGACGTCAGGAATGCGCATACGTTTTGGGGGCTCGGGGCGGGGCGCATGCGCATGCACTCTAATTTTGGAAGGAATTTTGTATCTGAACGAATCCATTTCAATGTCGATTTTACAGTCAACTATTTGGCTGGCAACAAAGTCGGCGATAGTATGTATGGCGAAAAAAACATAACCAAAACTCGAAAGTCCGAATCGACGATACGCGTATAAATGCTTGAACACTGTGTCTTGAGTTCACACCACTTGTTGAAAAAAATAACACCTTCGGAGTCGACGACAGGTGACATACGCAGACGCACCGTCCAGGACATTCCTTCTGCCCCCCCCCCCCCCCCCCCCCCCCCCCCCCC
>JGI24919J38490_100024_pt1 | contig 13225 bp, 10 predicted proteins | sample LinPFosmplate7_FD_38490 | JGI IMG/M metagenome (IMG submission 38490) | reverse complement strand
CCCGATCCTGATCCAACACCCGATCCTGATCCAACACCCGATCCTGATCCAACACCCGATCCTGATCCAACACCCGATCCTGATAAAGGCACCATTTATACAGTAACGCGCAATTTTAACCAAGAAGTAGAAACTGGGTCATTCGTTGATACATATAACAACACTTTAGCGACGGTTGATATGGCTATAGAGCAGTTTTTTACTGACCCACCTCCTCCCTTGAACGACGCAGGAAAATATTTTCAGGCAATAAACAATTATTATGGGGAGTATTGTACTGTGGGCCTTAATAGCAATTTAACAGATATAACAACAAACCGGTTTCCGAAGAACCTAACGATAAATAGTAGCTCTTTAATAGTATATAATAGAAAAGGTAATACATTAATAATTAGTAAAGATAATAATTTATATTTTGCTAATAAGGTAACGTATCACCCTTACACACGTGAATCTGAAATATGTATTAACGATATTTCGGATATATCCTATAATGTCCAGTTTATAGTTGATTCAACTACTCTTGATCAGTTAATTAGTAATGGTTCTTCAGACAATAAATGGTATTGGCTAAATAATAAGAAAACCCCCACTAAATCATTAGACTTTAGTTTTACTATATCCCCGTTTACGATAAAAAAATCATCTACAATAGACAAAACATACCTGTCTAATATGACATATGATTCTAAAACTAATAATGGACCGGATCTTTCAGGGTGGGATAATATTATAATACCATCCCTACAGGAAACCTTTAAAAGTGTGCCAATTCTAACGCAATTCTATAAACCAACGAATTCTTCTGATATTGCATACATAAGCAACTCTTTTCCATGGGGTATTGTAAATAATATAAACGCGAAATGTAATCTTTTACCAACCACCGCCGACAATATACATAAAGGATTAAATTATTTAGGGTCCAACTATAATAATTTACACCCCTTATTTGAGTCATTTCAGATAACGGATGTTAATTTTGTAAAACCCGGGGCGCAACATAATTCCCATGGCATAATACAACAATGGCATGCTAAAAACCTGTTAATAAATTTAATAAAAATGGACTCATCTAATTATTTTTACTATGACGGATCGTGTAATAATACTAATAATAAACATCCATATTATGCAAGTGTCGCCAACCCTTCAGGATATATGATGTCACATTATTTAGAACATGCCCATACTGGAGTTGTACATTTAACCAATCACAACGACTTATACTATTTATCTAGCAGCTACTTTGACAAATCGCCACAAGACCCTGAGTATATGTTTGTATTTTACAAAATGGATCCCTCTTTTACGGGGCCAGCAGGTAGAGAGACTATATCAGGATTTAATAATTCTAATTATTATAATACGAATAATGAAATTAACATATCTGATCCGTGTTATAACTCACATACTGACTGGGAGGCTAGCAATAACCCCGCCTTTGCAACCAATTTTAAGCCCCCAAACCCGACTGATAAATTTTCATTTATGTGGTCTAAACCATTTACATCGGGTATGCTTAATAGCGATATGTCGTTCCATTATATAGATTACACTGCGGGTCCTACGGTAAAAGAAATTAGATTTAAGATAAGACCAGATATTAAAAAAACGCCCAAGGTAGTAGAATTAAATATGTATTCCTTAGATCCTTCGTTTAATTATCGTAATACATATGAATTAAATAACTCTTCTATCGATATAAGCACAAATCATAATCCATCTAAGTTATTCTTAACAGACAAATACCTATTATCATATGACATTAGAACGGACATATCAAATAACTTATTTCCTACATCGTCTTCTATAAATACTACTATGCACTATGAAGTTAGTGGAGGACTAACCTGTTATAAACCGTCTTCATCTGGGTCACCTACTTCCTCAGATTGTATACCATGCTCTACCGACCCATCCATATCTGTCTCAGATACGACTTATCTAGTGCAGTTGGGTTCCCAAAACTCCTACCAATGGATATTTTGTCAATCGGTATCGTATAATAGCACACCGTATACTTATCCGTTGTGCTATTATTCTGGTGTCAGCGGGGAAGCACACAATATAGATACTATTATGATGACCAATAAAACCCCAGGGTCTGATTTATTATCCATTAGTGCAAACGTAGATTATGATTCTGTATTTGAACTTTCTAGTAATTTTAATAGTATAAACAGGTGTAAATACGATACATCATCGTTTGAGTCTTTTATATATACTAGTCAAGCATCTACACAAAATACCTATATATATCTTACTCCTGATAAGTTTTATGAGAAAGAGTCTATTGCAACTAAAGAACTAACCTATAATCTGGATATTTTTAATACGGACTATACTCTGCCAAATAAATCACCCGTAATACAGGAATATTTCTATGATACGTATGATTCTGTTTTTAATACTTCCGCCAGTTCTAATGATAATCATTCATTTAGGAATTCTCCCGCGCCTCCACATGTAACAAATATACCTAGTAGATATGCTCCGGTATCACGGCTCTCCACAAGACCCCCAAGTCGTAGCCAGGTAGTTAAACACCAAGGTCATGATGCACCTGTAAAACTCCAACACCCTATTATAGACCATAAGGTACCTAGCCATTACAGCAACCAGTCCGTTTATATAAATCCACCTACGACAACTCCGGTAGAAGATGAAACCCCCTCTTCTATACAATACAATACGTCTGTAACGACTGACCCATTTATCAATTTTTGGGGTGGAAATAACTGCCCGTTTAGTTTTTCAACTACAGGAGTATATACGGTAAAAAATACAAAGAATATCATGACGACGGCGGCAATAATTGTGGATGGTAAATATAGAGAGAATTTGATGGACGAAGGAATATATAACTATATAGAAAAATACACACGAACTAGTGGAGCAGCTAAAGATGGGTTATATTGTTATAATTATACGTTAGATACGAATCCTATAAATGTACAGCCATCTGGATCAATCAATTACTCTAAATTTACCAAAATAGAGTTAGAATTAACTACTATTTATCCCCCGATGAATAAAGATAATACATTTAATACCATATGTAGAAAAGATGAGAGAACACAAATAAGCGAGCAAATAGGGGTTATACAGTCATACGATAGTAATTTCAAATATAGATTTGAGGTAGTTTTTATGGAAGAAAGATATAATATTATTAAATTTATTGGAGGAAATGTTGGTTTGGTATTTTCTAATTAGTATATATCATGGAATCGGATGCTCCCATATTTAGTTCCGAATTTATAAACAATTATGGAAAGTGGTTAATGGCAATAGGTAGTAACTCATGGAAGATGTGGCTATATATAACCTTTAACTGTCTTTTTATAGTTTTCTTTGAACGTATCGCTGATCCCGATATAGCATTTGGTGATGTATTAGAAAACGCACCATATTATTTCATTTCAGCGAACGATTTTAGAGTGTATGATAAGGTTTACGACCGCGATGGTAAAGCATCTATTGCAGAACGTAAAAGACAACGAGCTAAAGCGCCGGCAATGTATGATGAATTCGTCGACTCTAAGTCGGACAAAATGATTGATAGAATTATTCCCCGGATGTTTAGAATAGATAAAACTACTGCATTACCCCCTTATAATTATATCGCTATGCCAGATAAGTGTCACAATACATCACCAGGTGACTGTAATGTCGCCATTAGTAAAGATACCTTCTTATCCTATTTTATTACCATCATAACATTCATTATGTGGGGATACCGACAAGGGTTTAAAATGTTCTCATTTTGGAATACCGTTCTTATAAATCAAAGTCCGTCACTATCATCCATTTGGTACCAAATGTGTATAAAGTTTTTATTAATGTTAGGTTGGGTTGTATTTCTTATTATAGCACTCTTTACTTTCTTCTACTCCATAATGTGGGGAATATATGCCATCTTTTTTGAACATTACCCTAAAGCTAGTATATATAAATGTGGCGACATTATTCCCTTTTATCTCGGACCTATCGCCTCTATAGGTAATCCTATTATACAATTTATATGGTATCTACTATTGTGTATCTTACAAGTTATTGTAGCGGTTATGGCTCTTTTTACCGGGTTACTAATGTGGGCTCCATTCATTGGACCTATATCATGGAGTATGGGTATGTGGATTTTCTATCCAGTTATAGAAACCATGTTCCATAACTACGCCAATTCTTATATGGGAGATTTATTTAAGTATCCTCCTACAACTAATGTTAAAAACTTTAAAAGTATAATAGAGTTAGTAGGCAACATATATAAACGCAACTCTCAATTTATCATGTTTTTAATGTTAATCATTATTTATTACAGCTCGTGGTCTACCATGGATGATGATTTTACAACTGGGATTGGTATGGTAGTAGGTTCTATAAGCGCACTATTACTATTCAACGTTATTTCTGGAATATTTTCCAATTAAATACTTTTAAAAACTTGTTTAAATATATAATTTATTTATTATAATGACAAAAAAGAATCGCAAATCTAATAAACAACTACCCATGGTAAGTGTATGTACTCCTACATACAATAGACGTCCATTTATACCCTCAATGTTAAAATGCTTTGAACATCAAATCTATCCGAAAAAGAGAATTGAGTGGATTATTATAGACGATGGTACCGATAAAATAGATGATTTAGTAAAGAATCACCCGAATGTTAAATATTATTCTTATGAAAAAAAAATGACTTTAGGAAAAAAGAGAAATTTAATGCACGAAAAAGCATCGGGCGATATTATCGTATATATGGATGATGACGATTATTATCCACCCACACGCATATCCCACGCAGTGAGTATGCTAACAAAAAGTAAACATTTAGTAGCTGGTGCAAGTGAAATATATATTTATTTCAAGCATATCTCTCAGATGTGGCAATTTGGACCGTATGGACCTAGCCATGCTACGGCTGGAACCTTTGCATTCAAAAAAGAATTATTACAGATTACTAAATATAACGATAAAAAATGTTTAGCAGAAGAGAAGGATTTCCTTAAATCCTATAGTATTCCGATGGTACAATTAGATCCGAAGCTTACCATTTTGGTATTCTCTCATACGCAAAATACCTTTGATAAAAAAAAGTTATTAGAAAGTGGTCCTACCCCTGTATCTAAAGTTAGTGATAAAACGGTGGACGAATTTGTGAAAGAACCCCTTATAAAAGAATGGTTTATGGAAAAGATAGACGCAGATTTAGAGGTATATGACCCCGGGAAGCCTGAAATGAAGCCCGATGTATTAAAACAAATGCTTGATATAGAAGAAGAGAGACGGCGTATGGCAGAGCAACGCGGTCGAGGAGGAGGAGAGTTCGTAATTCAAGAACCGGGTCAAGAGCCACAAAAAATATCGCCTGAGCAGATAAGTGAAATATTACAAAAACAGCACCTAGATATTATGGCATTAAATGAAAAAATAAAGGAAACAGATACTTTATTACAACAAGAAAGAAAGAAAAATAGTGACTTGGAAAAAATGATGGGTGTTTGGAAGATACAAATGCCTAATGGAGGGACCAAACAGCTAACTAATATGGAGGCGGCTAATATTATGAAAGATTTACAAAATACAAACATGACATTGCGCAAGAGATGTAAAAAATTCGGCATAGATAGTTAGTCAATTATTCCAAAAAATTGAAATGAATTTTCTATAGATAGTATTTATAACTATGTCCTCAACTATGAACTCCACCCAACATTACACAAATGAAACTAACCCCGACCATCAGGATTGGGAATTGTCTTCAGAAGATTTTGAACACTTGGCTAAAGAAGAGAAACTGGAACATCTTTCTCAAATATATTCTCCCACCAGTTCCGGCTATTGCTACAACGGAATCACGAAACACCCCTATCCATTCAAGAAGAATCACTCCGATGCCAGAAAGTTATTTGCTGTACACGAATGTCAAGGGTCTCACGGAAGAAAAGACCCATATAAAATTTATTATGATACGCCAGAACAGTATCAACGCCACCGAAATGTTCGTCTTAATCCTAACATTATTAATGCCTTTTATAAGCGTCAAAGCCAACTAGCCGATTAAAATAACGAACAATCGTGATAAAGTTTATTCACTCTATTAAATAATTTATTATTATCATCCAATATTATATAAATATCTTTTTTATTGCACGATAATAATTTACATAATTTTACCAAAAGAACATAATTATTATATTCCGACGAGTACTTTGTTAATACCTTTGTAAATTTTATTTCCTTAATATCCTCCACCTTTACCATTTGACGCAATAATAAATTATTATAAAATATTTTAATTAGATTACTTAATTCATTTAATTCCCAAATTTGTTTTTGAAAAATAAATCTGTCGATGTAGTCACATATACACATATTATTAATAATTTTCGAGTATAGTAGTATTTTGCTAGGAGTCGGGAGTGTATCTATAATAGCGCTACTATTTTCATGATATAATAATGATATAATGGTTCTATCGCCTTCACTTATCATATTATTAAAGTCTTGTAATTTACAGTCCTTTAATAATATGTTTCTTGTAATATCCTTTATGGAATTATGAGAAATATAATTTAAATTATCCTTTATCAGTATATTATGTTTATACAAGTGAAGTAATTCATTTAAGTAGCTTAAATTATTTTTGCAAAGTTTTAATAGATATTTTTCGGTTTTTTTATTTATGGTTGGAAATTGAGTAAGTATTATATTTCTACAAAACTCGGTTGTTTTATCTTTTATTTCAATATTAACGGTTACGGCCATTAGGTCGTTGATTTTTTTATCTTTTATTTTATTCGCTATAAATAGGATAGGATTGAGTGAATAGGACTCTTCGTGTTGTTTCTTGGTTTTTTTTTGACGAATTAATTTAACTAATAGGCTCAATATATTTTTGTCCTTATAATGGATGTTTTCAATATCATCGATAATTATCACATTCTTCTTTTTTATCTTATTAAAACTAGTCATAATGCTATTATTCGCTATATTGTTGCTGGTAAGATTTTCTATCGTTATTTTTGTGATTTTGTCCATTGCGGTATACCATATACAGTCATACTTCTCTTTTAATAACTCTTTAATTAATGTCGTTTTGCCTATGCCATTGTTACCGTAAATATATATACCGTGTTTTATTGTCTTATTTTCATAATTGTCTATAATATAATCTATTTGTTTTATAATATCCATAGCTATAAATAGTCACATATTTTTATGTTATTTAGCATTTCATTGTAGAATTTGTTATTCCATCCCACGTTAAATCGCACGATTGGGCCCATTTTTTCTTTTTACATATATGATCTAATCCTTTCCATTCACCCGTATCAAAATCCATTGTACTATTACACGTGTGACTACCTAAATTTTTCTCATTTACACACACGTTTTTATCCGACTGGGTCTTACTTACCCACCAATCAGGACAATTCGCTTGTACCGGAGGATATATATCAGTTGAAGAGGCATTATATAACATAATCCCATAAGCAACTAATAAAATTACTAATACTATCACAAAAATACTTATGACGACTTTTTGATAACTCATATAAAATAAATACATATATTTATTTTATCAAACAAATATATATGAACGGACGAGTAAATATTAATTGCCCCGATACTAATAAACTATTTTCTATGTACGATAGAATCTCGTGTGATTCTAGAGTGACCGAATATAGAGACCCCCTTATTGGTAATTGGTCCGAGAATGAATTATCCCGTCGTTTCTTTGGTAAAGACAATATCCAACTACTACAAACTAGCATTATTAACGGGGTTTACCACATGTCTAAATGTCAATATACCATTGGCAACCAATGCACCGATACACTTAAAATAATTATGCGATCCACCTTTCTCTCTTACGCCAAAAATCAATGTCATGATTTTAATATCCAAATTAATGAACTTAACCAAATCGTACTAGACTACTGCATCCCCCAAGTTTACGGCGAGGCAAAAGGTTACTTTAAATACCTGAATGATATATCTACTCTAGCGGTTCCTATAGACCACCCTGTCATGTCTCATGGGGGGGACGAACACCTCACCAGTTTACAACCTCATATCGGATTCTAAATCGGATTCTAACCCCAATTAAAAGTATCTCCTTTACTATATATATGAAGTGTTCCAATTTTGTACTATGTAATCAACCTATTTACCATAAAGACTGTTTTAACGGACATTGCACTAAATGTTTCATTCTATTTTCCTTTTATAAACACGGACAATTATCTTTTTATTCCATACAATCAAAGGAATCTGACTGCTACAACTGTTTTACACAAGGCGTATGCTATACATTGCCTAATTGTTCCCACCAATTATGTAAAGATTGTTTCACCGAAAATTATTATGATCCAATTCCTAAAGCCCCAGACTTTCCCTATAATACAGCTACCGAACTAGCCTATTACGAAAATCCATCCTCCTTTAAAACCGATAGTAAAATATCCACCTATTTTAACGATTGGAACCAATGGGACGCCAACAATAAAAAACTATCCATAAAACATCAATCCTGTATTATTTGTAACACGAATGAAGTAGTAGGTATCTTATGTATCGGAAGCGTATTCGTAGTTTATATATGTTTTCCCTTACTGTTTCAAATAATCGTAGGTATGTGCTGCCTATATATTACTAAAGAATCTATGTTGGTATTTTATCATTAAAGCATCGTCACCAATCCATCCAAATCCAACCTCCACATCTGTTTAATCGTCTGCTTCTTTAGTTTTCCTAAAGCTACCTCTTTCTCCCCCTTTTCTTTCATTATTTTCTCCACATTTTCTTCAGACACCGCATCCATCGGCATCTTAATCAAATAATGGAAACTATCCTTTACTTTATTATAACCCTTTTCCTTTAGCATATTCTCTATCTCGCCCTGCTTCTTTCTTCTCAAATCTATCGTGTTATCCAACAACTCCATGATATATTTCGCCTTATTCGATAACAAACTCAGTTGCTCCTGCAGAATCTTTAGCATATACGCCTTTCTCTCCTCATACATCTTCCACCTCTTTTCAAAATGATCTGCTATAATATCCTCCACACACTCATACTTCTTCAAATGATCCTCCGCATCAAATAAATGCATATTTGTATTCGTATTTGTAGTATACATTTTCATTGTCTTTTCTAATCCATTACAGTCATAATCCCCCTTCATCGCCTGCAACTTCTTTAACATTCCCTTGTGAAACGTCACCGTCATATCTACCAACACATTCGTAGACATGTCATTGTAATCCTTCACATACTTCTTAGCATCTATCATATTTTCCAAATGCTTTTTATAATCATCCGTCCAAGACCCAATAGGGAGTTCGGTGATTCGGATTTTATCGGCGCCAACTACCTCATAACATCCTTTAATGAGGAATTTGGTTTTTGAGAGGGCGGTAATGGTTCCTTGAAAGCCTCTATAATAAGGGATTAATGAATGCTTTTCCGGCTGTACACCCTCTAGCATCTGGTAGATACATTTGATAATATCTACTGGATTATGCGGCATAATATCGGTACTAAACCCCGTGCCAATACCTTTCGCACCATTTACCAGCACCAATGGGATAATGGGTCCGTAATAAATGGGTTCCACCGCAGTTCCATCATCATCCAAATAATCCAAAATGGCATCGTCCGATTCATTAAAGATAGCACGAGTAAGTGGACTCAAATGCGTAAAGATATATCTCTCGCTTGCACTGTCTGAGCCACCCTGCAATCTAGAACCAAATTGTCCATTTGGCATCAACAAATGAATATTATTTGAACCCGTAAAATCTTGCGCCATATTTACAATCGCGCCATTCAAACTCGCTTCGCCATGATGATACGCACTATGTTCCGATACATAGCCACTAAATTGTGCTACTTTAATATCAGTCGTCAATTTCTTCTTGAACGCCGCATAGAGGATTTTACGCTGACTCGTTTTTAACCCATCCATCACATTCGGTATCGATCTATCACAATCATATTTGGAAAAGTGAATCAGTTCCCTATCAATAAACTCCTCATACGACACGCTATGTTGTGAGGTATTTAGATACGCTGTACGGTCATAGTGCCCTAACCATTCCTTTCTATCATCAGCACGTTTCTTATTAAATACCCTATCAATCGCATCATCACTTGCAGGGGTATGTGTAAAGGTCACTATCTTTTTATGTTTGAAATACTCTTTGAATTCCTTCCCAGTACTCGTTCCTAAACCTTTATAATATTTGACCTTCCAACCAACCCCTTCTTCGTTTTCATCCTTCCACAATTCATATTCTCCATCATTATAAAAGTCAATCGTCTTTGCACCTTTCGTCGCTTTTAAAATGGGCGTATTCATAAACCCAATAATACCCAACTCGACTAACGATTTCCATTGCGACTGGAATAGGTTAATACCTAATCCTTTAATGTGAGAACCATCTAAATCCTGATCAGTCATAAAGAGGATATTACCATAGCGTAGCGACTTATGGAGTTCCTCTAATGAATGGTATTCCTTATTGGTCTCTAATCCTAGGATTTTCTTTAATTCTATAATCTCTTTATTTTCACTAATGCGCTTGATATTCTCTCCACGCACATTAAATAGCTTACCCCTCATCGGATACACTCCATATACATTACGATCTTCCTTTACCATACCCGAAATAATTCCCGCTTTGGCCGAATCTCCCTCGCATAGAATAATAGTGCACTGACCTGATTTAGGTCCACCCGCAAAGTTAGCATCTACTAATTTTGGTATGCCACGAATAGAACGCGTTTTAGACCCATCCGTCTTTTTAGCTGACTTTTTATCTTTTACTGCAGTAAGTTCACACGCTGCCTCCATTACTCCCAGTTTAGCAATCTTCTCGCAAAACTCATCACTTACTTTGCACGTAGTACCAAATTTAGCTTGTTGACTAGCCATATAGTCTTTGGTCTGGCTATCAAAAGACGGATTATTAATATCACATCGCAAGAACAGCATTAATTGTTCCTTGATGGTAGTAGGTTTTACTTCTATTTTCTTTTTCTTGAGAATATATGCTTGGATTTTCTTGATGATTTGATTCAATACATATTCTACATGCTTGCCTCCTTTGGAGGTAAAGATGCCATTGACAAACGATACTTGAGTGAATTCGTCGTTCGGGGATAAACACACGACATATTCCCACCGATCCGAATGCTTCTCGTAAATTCGTTTTGATTCCGTTTTTTTACCAATGTAAAGTTCCACATACTGTTGAAAATGCTTGGTAGGTAGCACATTGCCATTATATTTAACTTTAATAGACTTCTCTGTTACTGCCGCAATATCATATACTCTGCGTCTGAATAAGGATATCATATCTGGGGATAAGTTGGGTATTCCCAGACGTTTGTAATCGGGTTTAAACGAGATGGTAGTGTATGGCTTTTTGGAACATTTGGTGACTTTAGGTTTCGTTTTATCGTCTAGGTTGTTGGAGCATTCCTGAACGTATTTTAGTTTACGGATATGATCTACCGTTTCAATCTTGCCCCATTCAGACCAAATGAAAATGAGTTTGGACCCAAAGCCATTCTGACCACCTACAATCCGTTGCTCTTTTTTATCGTAATTGGTACCGGTACGAAGGTGAAAGAAGATCATTTCTGGAATCCATAATTTGTGCGTAGGATGTTCCGCCACGTCGATACCATTACCATCATTCGTAAACGTAATAACTCCTTCATCGGAAATATCAATATGAATGTAGGTGAGGGGAATAATATCTGGCTTGTTCTGCGCGATGGCTTGCGCTTGCCGGATAGCATGATCTCTACAATTGACTATTGCCTCGTCAAAGAGCTTATATAATCCCATAATGATATTCTTTAATTCTTTATGAACAATCTTCCCCTCCTCTAGAACATACGCGTCCATATCAGTCGGTTCCATAGACCCCGTGTAGGTTCCTGGATTATCCAACACATGCTCCTTGTCTGTCTTCTTCTGATATTTCTGTTCTAAGGAGGTCATCTTAGGCTTACTTGGACAATTGTATTTAAATTGGTTCAATTTTTATATATATGCTCCCAAAACCCTCCCTCAATATCCTCCGCCCATATTCCGCCAATGTCTCCACTTTAGGTGGTCTTACTACTAGCGTTCGTACAAATGATTTTCCTAAATAAATAATCTTCAATATTTCACCCGGTAATGCCTTAACAACTAGATCATTGAGTGTCCGGGCTTCAAAAGTAGTAAGGTGAAAACTCGTTAATATTCCTCCTATATTCCAATGGTCATAGGTGCGTTCGGCTTGGATGAGACGATAATGGGTCTCCATGGAGGATTGTACGCGTAGGATAATATAGGCATTTTGGTTTGTGCGTCGGTCGAATTCATATGCGCCAATGATATGCGTTGAGGGAGAGATGGCATCGGGGATAATTTCTGCGTGCTTTAAGGGAAATACAGGAATAATGGCGGATTTAATATGGAGCATATCAAAGAATTCAGTCGCGTCTTGAAAGGCGTGCTTGTGAAAATAGGATTCTCTACATAGAATATTATCATACGTATTCATTTTTATATGTTATATATATTAAAGTAAAACCAAATAATTGAACCCGAAACATAAAATATATCATATAGGAAATCATGACATGCAATGTACGTGGATGCCGTTTTAGGGACACGCACCTTACCTTCTATCACCAATGTGGCAACTGTCAAAAATATGGGCATGGGAGGTATGAATGCCTCTATGAGAATGATAAGAACACCTTATACAATAACTTTATGTCCTCTCCGCAATATATCTCCCCTAGTGTACACTGTCAAATTGAAACATGTCAGTTTCCCTGGAGCCACCAACAAATCGCACACCATTGTAGTCTTTGTGGTGGAAATGGACATGATAAGACGACATCATGTGAGTATATTATTCATAAAAAATGCCCGATATGTAACGGGTATTCCAATATAGATATCAAGAATACTATATTTACCGATGTAGATTGTGCGGTTTGTTTGGATAATAGTAAGAAAAAGGTAGTGTTTGATGATTGTGGACATGGACAGGTTTGTGAGGTGTGTGTGATTCAGTTGTGATAGGATATTATCTATTATTCATATAATATATATTAAATATATATATTATCCTATAGTATATGCCAGATTATTATCAAATACTCGGAGTTGAGTGGGATCCTCTAGAGTCGACCTGCA
>JGI24919J38490_100026_pt1 | contig 14154 bp, 16 predicted proteins | sample LinPFosmplate7_FD_38490 | JGI IMG/M metagenome (IMG submission 38490) | reverse complement strand
TGCAGGTCGACTCTAGAGGATCCCACTTGCCAATGCGATCACAGCTGTCAGTGGGAGCTCCCAGTGGATTCATAGTGCCTACGTTACCTACGCAAACCATGCAAAGCACTATATGCTCGGAGTTCCCGAGGCTCTTTTATTGGATCAGGGAGCTGTTTCAGAGGCGGTTGTTACGGAAATGGTAAAAGGTGCAGCTCAAGCGGCCAAGGCGGATTTCGCTGTTGCAATTAGTGGCGTAGCCGGCCCTTCTGGTGGCACTACAGCTAAGCCAGTAGGGACAGTCTGGTTTGCCATTCTTGGTCCCCAGGGAATTCGTAGTCTGAAACACCAATTTGCGGGTGATAGAGAGGCAGTGAGAGAACAGTCTGTACAAAAATCTCTTCAAGAACTCTTGCATCAAGTGTCTGAATGTACTACTGTACACCCATACAGTAATTAACAGGTTTCGAAAATACAATCACTTAGCAGCTATTGATACAGAGGTATAGAATATGGACGCCAACAAAACAAAAGCACTTGAAGCAGCACTCGGTCAAATTGAGAGGCAATTTGGTAAAGGCACTGTAATGCGTATGGGAGATAATACACGCCAAGCAGTTCCTGCAATATCAACGGGATCTTTAGGGTTAGATATAGCCCTTGGAATTGGCGGGCTGCCAAAGGGTCGTGTTGTTGAGATTTATGGGCCAGAATCTTCTGGTAAAACTACCCTCACTCTGCAAGTTATTGCTGAAGCCCAGAAAGCGGGTGGAACCTGTGCATTTATCGATGCAGAACATGCTCTTGATCCGGTTTACGCAGAGAAACTTGGAGTTGTGATTGATGATCTTATTGTATCCCAGCCAGATACGGGTGAGCAGGCGCTAGAGGTCACTGATATGCTCGTTCGATCAGGTGCCTGTGATGTGCTTGTTGTTGACTCAGTTGCGGCATTGACTCCCCGAGCAGAGATAGAAGGGGAAATGGGTGATCACCATGTGGGGTTACAAGCAAGACTGATGTCTCAAGCGCTGCGCAAACTAACCGGAAATATAAAAACAGCTAATTGCTTGGTCATCTTTATTAACCAAATTCGTATGAAAATCGGTGTGATGTTTGGCAATCCAGAAACGACGACCGGTGGTAATGCCTTAAAATTCTATTCATCTGTTCGCTTAGATATTAGACGTATTGGAGCTGTTAAGGATGGAGATGAGATTATTGGTAACGAGACTAGAGTTAAGGTTGTAAAAAACAAGGTTGCACCGCCCTTTAAACAAACTGAATTCCAAATTTTATATGGCCGTGGTATCAATCGTAACGGTGAATTAGTTGACCTCGGTGTGAAACATGGATTGGTTGACAAGTCTGGTGCTTGGTATGCATATAAAGGTAATAAAATCGGGCAAGGTAAAGCCAACGTTGGTATCTATCTGACCGAAAATCCAGAGATAGCGGCTGAAATTGAGAGTCAAATTAGGGCGAAAGAACTTGGCGACGTTTCTCCTGAGGCGCCAGCCCAGCCAGAGCAAGATTTTAGCGAAGAGTAAAAGATAGGTCATAAGAAAAAGCGCCAATGGGGCGCTTTTTTATTTAGCTTAAGGGGTAATCACGATGAAAGATCTAGGTGTAATTACTTCAGCAAAACTAAGAAATGCAGCTATGGATCTTCTCACAGGTCGTGAATTTTCGAGAGCTGAGTTGCACTCAAAATTAAGTAAACGATTTGAAAATCACTCCGCAATAGACGATGTTCTAGATCAATTGTGCGATGATGGCCTGCAGAGTGATAGTCGATTTACTCGCGCTTTTGTTCGATCTCGTGTAAGTAGGGGTCAAGGTATAGCCCGTATTCGAATGGACATTAGAGAGAAAGGCATAGATCAAGAGTTGCTTGCCAAAATTCTAAATGAACAAGAGATTGACTGGTTTGACTTGGCAAGAGTTGTAGCCCAGCGAAAGTTCGGTAATGGGGAGGCGAAAGATCAAAAAGCCAAGGCCAAGCGCATGCGGTTTTTGCAGTATAGAGGATTCAATTTCGATCAAATAAAGTATGCCTTAGCCGCAGAGGTAATTGACTAACGAGCCTTTATTGAAGCTAATTAAATGCAGATGTTTCCAGATGGCTATTAAATATCTCAACTAACCTTTGTTCTACCCAGCTTCGTCCCTTCAGGTCTTTAATAAAACCACAATGGCCGCCATGATCTTGTCTCTCGACGATTAGATGGTCCAACGCGTTTATCTTGTCTACATCCTCAGCCGGTAATATCGGGTCGTCATTAGCTACAATCAGGTGAGCTGGTATTTCAAGAGTTTTTAATCTGTCACCAGTTAGGGCATAAGATGAAAAATAATCTTTTGGATCTTCAAACGGCGTGAACTTTGGGACAAACGTTTGATTAACGTCTTCCAAGGTTTTAATCTGATCCATTTCCGCACTAAAGTCTAGCTCTGGAAAATATTTGAGTTTTTTCCGCAGAGAGCGGGTCCATCTTCGGAAAAAATATTTCTCATAGATAAATAAGCCTTTGTTCATGGCAGTCATTGCATTGTTAGGATCAATTGGGGGGCAAATCGCGACTGCTGCAACTATACCGAGCTCCTTGGCGCGATCAGCAACGATTCTAAGGGTAAAGTTCCCTCCAAGTGAAAATCCTGCTAAAAAGATGTTCGAGTAAGAACGATCACCTGTAAAGCTTCTAATCGCATCGCCGACTTCTGCCAAAAGGGTTGAGTTAAATAATTCTCGGTTAAGGTGATGGCTGTCACCATGATCGCGTAAATTTAGACGTAATACGTCAAACCCGCTACGTAAAAGGTAGGATGCTGTTGTCACTTGATAGGCGGATTGACTAGAGCCTTCCCATCCATGGATTAGAATCACCAGTGGTTTAGTCTTAGTCGCGGGATGGCTCACGTTTGATTTATCAAGCTCAGCGGTAAGTCTAACTCCTGCCTCTGTGGAGATGATTAGTTGCTCAGAGTTCAAGCTTTTGGTGATTCTTTTGGCTCTAAATTTTCGTGGTCCAACACTGTTCATAATGCTTTGTATGTGAGCATTTTTTAAGAGTGTAGGGGGTGAAAATTGGCTATAAATCATGGTTTTCCGTACATCAGGTCAATTAGGTTGTTGTGCTTTGGCCGCTTCATGATAACTATGGTGTGTTATTAACGCTATGCTTAATATTAAGAAGAGTGCTTGTTTTGTCTAATTGGGGGTCTCTAAATCCCCGGCACACGTTTTGATGTGACAAACGTCACTGTTGGGTGGGGTTCCAAAGTTGCTACTTTCCTTAATAGATAAGCGTTATTATAGTAGATGATAGGTCAGTCCATAAAAGGAGTCGGGTATGAAAATTAGTGGAGTTTTAATGACCTTTGTTTTATCGGTTGTTTTTAGTAGTAGTGCAATAGCTGAGTTGCAAGGTTCAGAGGAAATTAATGTTGGCATGGAGTCTGGTGTCGTCGAATCGGCGCAAGACCTCGATCCTAAAGATTGGGGAATCCGCAATGGTTGTATTTCGCGCTCCCGCATTCGACATATGCATTTTGTTGACGATGAGACAGCTATTATCGATATTATGGGTAAAAAGAAAGTGCTTTTGACTATGCGTCGAGAGTGCCGCGGTATTAAAAGAGAAGGCTTTATTACACGAGTTCGTGGTAATTCGTTGTGCGCTAGGTTTGATCGATTCGAAGTGCTTGATACCGGCATGTCCTGTTCTATTAAATCCTTAGAGCCATATATAGAGCCTGAAGAAGATGAGGATATTGAGGAGCCTAAAGATTCAAAAGATCAAAATAAAAATGTTGTTTAGAGGCTGAGGCTTTGAAAAAATGTAGCTCTTTCCTTTTGGTTTCGTTTTTATTATCCCTCAATGTTGATGTTACTGCTAATGATTTGGCGTCTAATGGGGTGATAGTTCCGAGTAATTTAGTTCAAGGCAGTTTGGTTGTTGCCACTGTTGCACCGGGCTATAGCGTGAATTATAAAGGTAAGCCCCTAAAGATTAATGACAACGGAACGTTTATTTTGGGTCTAGGAAGGGACGCTGGTGAGATAATGCGGCTTGAGGTTGTCGATGACAAAGGCAATGAAGAAGACTACACATTCCCCGTGACTAAACGAAAATATAATATTCAGTCTGTTGAGGGAGTTCCGCAGCGCACGGTTACGCCGAACCCAGAGGATATTGCACGCATTAGACAGGATTCTTTGCTCGTTAGAAATGCGCGGCAGGGAGTTTCTGGTAGGCAGGACTTTTTGGCTGGATTTAGAAAGCCGCTAGAGGGTCCAGTGACTGGGGTTTATGGTAGCCAGAGAGTGTACAACGGCACTCCCAAGAATCCTCACTATGGCGTGGATTACGCTGCGCCCACCGGGACGATCGTGCGTGCCCCTGCCGCTGGAGTCGTTCAGTTAGCACATTCTGATTTATTTTACTCTGGAGGCACCCTTATCATGGATCATGGTTTTGGCCTCAACTCTTCATTTCTTCATTTAAGTGCGGTTTTAGTCTCGGTAGGACAAGAGGTAAAGCAAGGAGACCCAATTGGAAAAGTAGGGTCTACTGGAAGGGCCACAGGCCCTCACCTTGATTGGCGAATGAACTGGCTAAATGTCCGTATCGACCCACAATTAGTAATGGAGTCACTGCCAGCGGATTGAGAAGGCAGGTGTTTTGTTGGTTGTATTCTCAACAGACTAATCTATTGATGCCGTAGCGGTTTTTATCTATTTTGCGTACAATGGTTTATTGAAAAAATGGATGGTTAACGTGGACAAAGAGTTATTAAGTATTCTGGTTTGCCCTGCGAGTAAAGCACCGTTGGTATTTGATGAAGATAACCAAGAATTGGTGTGCAGGGTTAGTGGGTTAGCTTATCCCATTGAAGACGGTATTCCAGTTATGTTGGAGTCCCGTGCTAGGATTTTAAGCGCTGATGAAAAGCTAAATGTTTCGCCTGTAAAGCGCTCAGGGAAGAGGTAGTCAGAAATTATGACTGAACAAGTAGATACACTTTTTACTCGTATTATTAAGCGTGAAATACCTGCAGAGATAGTTTATGAGGATGACCTTTGTATCGCTATTAATGATATTGCTCCTCAGGCCCCTGTGCATGTATTGCTTATTCCTAAGCGGCAGATCCCTCGGTTAGCAGATGCTACAGAAAGTGAGCGTGCTATTTTAGGGCACTTAATGCTTGTCGCTGGAGACATATCACGACAACTAGGTGTCGATGAGGCCTTTAGACTGGTAGTCAACAATGGAGCAGATGCAGGACAAACAGTGTTTCATTTGCATCTACACATTTTAGCTAACCCAAAAGACTGCAAACAATTTTCAGAATTTGACGCTGGTATCTAAGATATACTGATGCCCACGCATTGAAATTCGCATTATCTTGACTAAAAAGTGATGAAAAAAATGATGAAAAGCGCCGATATCCGAGACGCATTCCTAAATTACTTTGGCGATAAGCAACATCAAATAATCCCAAGTAGCAGTTTAGTACCTGACAATGACCCAACGTTATTGTTTACCAACGCCGGCATGGTGCAGTTTAAAGATGTCTTTTTGGGCGCAGATAAGCGAGGTTACAATCGAGCTGTTTCCTCGCAACGATGTGTTCGAGCGGGCGGAAAACACAATGATCTTGAGAATGTAGGCTATACAGCAAGACATCATACTTTCTTTGAAATGTTGGGTAACTTTAGTTTCGGAGATTACTTCAAGAGAGACGCCATCTTTTATGCCTGGGAATTTTTGACTACTGTGTTGGAGTTACCCAAGGAACGGCTGTGGGTCACGGTGCATATTAGCGATGATGAGGCGGCGGATATCTGGATTAACGAAATAGGGGTTGATCCAGCAAGGTTGTCTAGGCTTGATGAAGACAACTTCTGGCAGATGGGTGATACAGGCCCCTGTGGGCCATGCACGGAAATATTTTGGGATCATGGTGATCATATTCCGGGTGGACCACCGGGTAGCCCTGATGATGAGTTGGACCGTTACATTGAGATTTGGAATCTTGTTTTCATGCAGTTCGAGCGGGATGCCGCCGGTAATATGACGCCATTGCCCAAACCGTCAATTGATACGGGTATGGGCTTAGAGCGTGTAGCAGCTGTGATGCAGGGAGTTCATAATAATTATGATATTGACTTATTTCAGTCTCTTATCAAGGCCGCCGCTAAGGCCACAGGCTGCACAGATCTCCAGGACAACTCTTTAAAAGTGATTGCCGATCATATTAGGTCCTGTGCCTTCTTGGTCGTTGATGGAGTTGAACCATCAAACGAAGGACGCGGATATGTTCTGCGTAGAATTATCCGTAGAGCTTTGCGCCATGGCTACAACCTTGGAGCATCGGGCAGCTTTTTTTACAAGCTTGTCAAAGCGCTAGGCGAGGTTATGGGAGAGGCCTACCCAGAGCTGGTTAAAGATGGGCAGCACATAAGCGATGTTATTAAAAAGGAAGAAGAGCAGTTTGCGCGTACTTTAGATAAGGGTATGGGAGTCCTTGAGGCCGCGTTAAGTGATTTGTCCGGTACAGAGTTGCCGGGTACCCTGGTATTCCAATTGTATGACACCTATGGCTTTCCGACAGATTTAACCAACGACATCGCCAGAGAGAAAGGTTTTACCCTTGACATGAAAGGTTATGAAGCTTGCATGGAAGAGCAGCGTACTCGAGCCAGGGCAGCAAGCCAGTTTAATCTGGATCATACGGAGAGTATTCGCGTAGAGGGCTCTACAGAATTTTGTGGTTACGATGGCACCGAGTTAACGTCTGCTGTTATTGGCCTATATACCGAAGGTGAGGCTGTCCAAAGCGCATCTAAAGGCACAGATGTAGTAGTAATACTAGATAAGACTGTTTTTTATGCAGAATCTGGTGGCCAGGTTGGTGATACTGGCGTGTTATCCCAGGGCTCTGCAAAAATAGCCATCGCTGATTGTCGTAAGGTTGGTAATCATCACATCCATATCGGCCATATAGTGTCTGGAGAGTTTGCAATTGGAGATGAGGTAGAAGGGCAAGTTGACCAAACACTGCGCCAAGCCACTGCCCTGAATCATTCTGCAACACATTTACTCCATGAAGCGCTACGACAAGTCTTAGGCGACCATGTGAAGCAAAAAGGATCACTGGTTGACAGTGAGCGTTTGCGGTTTGATTTTTCTCATGGGGAAGCAGTCAGCCCTGAGCAGATTAGAAAGATTGAGCATATTGTTAATAGGGAAGTGCTCAAAAACACCGAGGTCACCACCGATGTGATGGGCATGGAAGATGCCAAAGCAAAAGGAGCAATGGCCTTATTTGGTGAAAAATATGGAGATTCAGTGCGCGTTGTGAGTATTGGAGCTGAATTCTCAGTCGAACTTTGTGGAGGAACTCATGTTTCTCGTACCGGGGATATTGGTTTGTTAAAGGTATCAGCTGAAACCAGTGTTGCCGCAGGTGTAAGGCGCATTGAAAGTTTGACAGGCATGAAAGCACTAGAATTTTGCGATAATCAACAGGACTCAATCACCGATATTGCATCGATTGTTCGCGGTAGTCGGACGACCGTAGGTGATAAAGTACAAGGCATTGTCGATGAAAATCGTCGATTACAAAAAGATATTGAGAAACTGAAAAACAAGCTTGCGAATGCAGCTGGAAGTGACCTTATGGCTGACCGTCGCCAGATAAATGGGGTTGGAGTACTTGCCACAGTAGTTGATGGAGCAGATGCCAAAAGTTTGAGAGGTGTAGGCGACCAAGTGAGATCAAAAATACAATCTGGAGTGTTTGTTCTCGCAGCTATAGAGGGCGAAAAAGCTGCCTTAGTAGCGGGTGTTACCAGTGATCTTACAGGCCATGTAAAAGCAGGAGACCTACTTAAATTTGTCACATCACAGGTAGGTGGTAAGGGCGGAGGCCGACCCGATATGGCTCAGGGAGCGGCAAATAGCATCGAAAATCTTCCTGCCGCCTTAGAGTCAGTGTATGAGTGGGTAGAAGAAAACCTGTCTAAGTAACTCAAAAGGCTTAACTTTTTAGTAGAATTCCTGTTTAATCTGCGCGTTCTATTTTTCGGATATATGTAATGAGCTTAATTGTTCAAAAATATGGTGGTACCTCGGTCGGTACGGTTGAAAGAATTGAAGCTGTGGCCAAAAAGGTAGCCGCTAGTCATCGAGAAGGCAACCAGTTGGTCGTGGCCGTGTCGGCGATGAGTGGAGAGACTAATCGCCTTATCGGTTTAGCGAATGAAATAAGCTCAGATACTAATTTGCGAGAAATGGATGTGTTGGTTAGCACTGGTGAGCAGGTCACAATCGCTCTTCTGTGTATGGCCTTGCAAAAACTCGGTATTGATGCGCTTTCGTACACCGGCAGTCAGGTAAGAATCCTTACAGACAACGCTCATGGAAAAGCCAGGATTAAAGAAATAGATAATCATCGCCTGCAAGGGGCCTTGCAGGCAGGAAAAGTTGTCGTTGTTGCGGGCTTTCAGGGTGTTGATGAAGAAGGAAATATTACTACCTTAGGGCGCGGCGGATCAGATACTACGGCAGTAGCACTAGCTGCAGCGTTACAAGCTGATGAATGTCAGATCTACACTGACGTGGATGGTGTATATACTACTGATCCTCGTTTAGTAAGCGATGCGCGAAGGTTGGACAAAATAACTTTCGAAGAAATGCTGGAGATGGCGAGTCAGGGTTCAAAAATATTACAAATTCGGTCAGTTGAGTTTGCGGGAAAGTACAGCGTTCCCCTCCGAGTACTGTCTAGCTTCGAAGAAGGCCCTGGTACTTTAATTTCTCTTGAGGAAGATGATCAAATGGAAAAACCACTAGTTTCTGGAATCGCGTTTAATAGAGATGAGGCAAAATTAACGATTAGAGGGATTCCTGATCAGCCTGGCGTGGCATATAAAGTTCTTGGAGCCATCAGTGAGGCCAATATTGAAATCGATGTTATTGTGCAGAATGTCGCTAAGGACAATTCTGCTTCAATAACTTTTACGGTTAATAAAACTGATTTAAGCCAAGCAGAAGAGTTGCTTGGTGAAATAGCTAACGATCTTGGGGCCTTAGAGGTCGATTCTGATAAGCGCATAGCTAAGGTGTCTATTGTCGGTGTCGGAATGCGATCTCACGCTGGTGTGGCCGCAAAAATGTTTGAGGCATTGTCAGATGAAGGAATTAATATCCAGCTGATCACCACATCCGAGATAAAAATCACAGTTGTGATTGAAGAGCGATATTTAGAACTGGCAGTGAGAGCTTTGCATTCTGTATTCGAGCTATCTGCTCCAGGCACGGAAATTAGTTAATATTCGAACATAAATAGTATAAGATGTTAAGTTGGAAGGCCGGTCGGTTTTTTTGGTCCGAAAGCACTTTGATCCAACAGAATTTAAAGAAAGATTGGACTATAGCGAAAGTATGCAATGACGCTTATCGAGCCCAGCGGAGAGGAAAATGTTAATTTTAACCAGAAGAGTAGGCGAAACCCTAGTGATTGGTGACGATGTTACTGTCACTGTGTTAGGGGTGCGTGGAAATCAAGTTCGACTAGGTGTCAATGCCCCCAAAGACATCGCAGTTCATCGAGAAGAAATCTATCAACGTATTCAAAATGAGAAATCTGGAGAAATTTCATCTGAAAGTGATGAAAACAACGACAGCGACGTTTGATTTTTCTACCAGTGTGATATTATGCCGCCGCTGGAGTAGGGCGGCATAGTTGTTTCTAGAGCATTCTATTTTGATCCTATCAAGACTATCACGGAGAAGTGGCCGAGTGGCTGAAGGCGCGCCCCTGCTAAGGGTGTATACGTTAATAGCGTATCGAGGGTTCGAATCCCTCCTTCTCCGCCATATCTAGTCTTTAAAGTCTCTACAGCCCTTGTTTGCTCTCGTTTCTTACGAGACTGATGAGGAGCCGTAGACAAATGAGTAGACATTTTAGATACCCTAAATACACCTACCTTAAAGACAATAACTTTTATTTTTCTAGATCAGTTCCAGTTGATCTACGATGTTTCTATACAAAACCCCGCATTGTTCAATCACTCAAGACCAACTCGCTACTAAGAGCTAAGACTGCATCCAAAGTCTTTGCATCTAAGCTTGATGATTATTGGTTGGGATTAAGACTAAAGAGTATAGAAATACCTGCCGCACATCTCTTAGTTGCAGATGGCAACGCTTCTTCTCTTCCAACAATTGAAGAATCCTTGGAAGTTTACTTTGCGGTTAAAGGTGTTGGACGACCCAAGTTATTCTTTACAACTGCAAAACGTTATATCGGTTATCTGATTGAGTCCCTTGGTAACAGATAAATAGACCAATACACCTCTAAAGATGCAACAGTACTGCGCGAATGGTTGATCAAGAAAGGTTTAAGCAATAGCTCATTGCAACGAGTCTTCTCAGGTATCAAAGCTGTTATTAAGTTTGTCACTTTGGAGCAAGGATTAGAGTGTCAGAATGCATTCGCTAAGGTTTATCTCCCATCCAATACAGATGCTAAGAAACGTCATGCGATAAACCCATCTAACATGGCTAAGATCAAATCTGAATGCCTGTCTTTAGATGATGATATTAGATGGTTAGTAGCCATTATCTTTGATTCAGGTATGCGTTTATCTGAAGCCGCAGGGTTAATGATTGATGACTTAAAGCTTGAAGAAGACATACCTTACATTGATTTAAAACCACATCCTCATAGACGCCTTAAAACAGCTTCTAGCGAACGTAAAATACCTGCTGTTGGTTTATCATTATGGGCCGCAAAACGCCTTAAACAGCATTATACGGGCTTATATTGCTTTCCTAGATACACAAACCCTGAGCGTTGTAATTCAAACTCTGCATCAGCCGCAATAAATAAATAAATGGATCAAGACTGTTGGCGGTTTTAATGATGTTATCCATGGTCTAAGGCATAGCTTTAGAGATAGGCTCAGAGCCATTGAAGCACCGACAGATATGATTGACCAGTTAGGCGGTTGGGCCTTGAAGTCTGTTGGTCAGGGCTATGGTGATGGGTATGATCTGGAGTTGTTGGTTAAGTATCTCAACTCTATAACTATGGGACGACAGTCGAACTAGATAGTTAAATAACTAATTATTTCAACTCAAAATATTGCCAATTCCGACTAGCGTATTAATCACTATTTTTAGTGCGACTAGTAATAAAACAAAATAGGCTACGAATCGCCCAGCAAGAAGTATCAAGCCAATAGGAGAAGTGTCCTCTTTGTCGTTAAGTAAATCAAAACCCACCGCATACAACCATAAGAGAATGGATAGAACGATAATTACAAAGCTAGGATCTAATGAGTCTTTGAAAAGCGCAAGTATTGGAAACCAAAAATAACCAACTACATTGATATACTTATTTGTTTGCTTGGCGTCCGACATTAGTCTGATTTGGATTGAAGGTCAACTTCACAAATGAACTCATCTCTCATTGGAATTTTTAGTGGATTCGCAAGTTTAGTCAAAGTTGGCTTCTTTCCAAATTGTGCGCAGTGTTGTGCAGCTATCCTTGTTGTATCAGTGCTAGTTGCCATTGCCGGCCTAGTCACACTTACAGAGTTCGCATCTCCCTTCCATACCTGAGGTTGATATGAAACTGCCGCACAACCAGAAAATAAGATAATCACAAGTAGGCATAAACCATTCTTAAAACATTTACTATTCATAACTTCTCCTAGACATATCGTTAACAAATCTTCAAAAAACTAAACTTCTAACCTACTTGTAACAAAACCCTGAAAAGCCTCTATACGGCTCCTCATCAGCCTCAAGCCAGTATCACATCAATCTAGCACTCAATACACGTCTTTAAAGTGGCTCAGAACTTTGTAGGTAATTGAGGAATTAGTAGCCTCAATGACCTCGATAGTAACGTCTTTAAACCCTATAATATTGGAAGTAGCTAAATCATATTGAGCTTCTTGAGTAAAAGGTTCTCGAGCCAGCCCTTTAGTATATTCCCGGTAAATAAATCTAAGGTTGCGATCAACTCGCCCGTTATAGATTAATTCTTGAGAAAAACTAGTCTCCGAATCAATTGGTTTTGTGATTCTTGAGTATTTTCCTTCTAAAACTCTAGGAGTATTTGCCATGCAATGGCCGGAGCCCAAAGTAAACATAATTTCTCCACTCCTTTTAATCCAAAGTTTCACGTTGGCAGATTGTTGACTACCCGGTTGGATGTAGCGAGATTTAGGAGGCACTTTCGGTTCAGTCATAAAAGCCGCCGCTGAGAAAATCATGTTTCCCTGATCATCATAGCCTGATGCCGGAGCTTCTTGCTTGGGTAGAATTATCGAGTAAGCACAAATAGGTATAGCACGAACATCCGATTCAATTTCCAGAAAATCCCAAGTCTTTTTGTTACTGTAAAGAACTAGTGCATTTCCAATTGATGCCGATACAACTTTACCAACCTCAGGGAACTTCTGTGTCTCTTGCTCAGGGTAGTAGGACATAAGGCTCTGCTGGCTGGCGCAGCCTAAAATGCTCAATAACAAAATAACAGTGAAAGTTTTACGAAAGAGCATAGTCCAAATCCCTAGTATAAAAATCTTAGATTAACTTTTATCCAGGCAAAAGAAAACCCTCAGACGCGACTTCATTGTCAGTCTTTATATTAGAGACTCAAAGTATTCCTTTTCATAAACCCTCAACAACTTCTCACCTCGATCTAGCCCTGATTTGACTGGATGGGCTTAAAGCGCAGGCATCAAGGTCTCTAAATGCGCCTCAATCTCTTCTGCAGTGGTTCTTGTGGCGTCTTCTGCCACTACTCCGTTAATGAGCGTATCGCCCTGTAAACCGAACAGATAACGAAGAGTGAGAAGGCCATCAGTAAGAGCATCTATATCACCATTTCCGTCTATATCTGCAAGTTCACCAAGAGTGGCAATACGAGACTCAATGTCTACTGATTCGGTATAAGAGGCATCAGAAGCAATAGTTCCTGTTACAAGCGCACTCCCATCTAATCCAAACATTCCTCTTAGCAAGAGAAGACCATCTGTCAGGGCGTCATAGTCTTCATTACCATCTATATCTAAAGACCCTGAAGGGATAGTCCCTGCTAAAAATTCATCTAATGCGTTCACACCATCATTGTCCTGATCACTCGTAGCATCAGAGGGATCGTTTGGGTCTAGACCATAACGAGTTTCCCAAGCATCAGGCATACCATCAGCGTCGCTATCTACAGAGTAAAGTGCACTATTAGGGAATGGATCAGAGTTATCTCCAACGCCATCTAAATCACTATCTAACGTCTCCGAAGAATCTAAAGGAAATGCATCATACTCGTTTAATACACCATCACCATCGATATCCTCATCACAGGCATCTCCAGTTCCATCGGCATCTGTATCTAATTGATCTGAATTTTCGATGCCGGGGCAATTGTCAGTTGGATCTGGCACGCCATCACCGTCTAAATCACTCGCAATTGTGATTGTTTTTGATAGATGATTATTCAAGTAAGAAATATCAAGTAAGGTAGAATCATCGCTGACAACCTTGGAGTGGAATACTCCAGTTCCTGCTCCGGCAACTTCAAAATCGACGCTGATTGATTTTACGCTTCCAGCGTCCACGCCAGACATGGCACATGTTACAGTCGAGTCGTAGTTGACGGATTGTATTCCGCATGCAGTAGCACCAGAAGATGAAACTCTTGTAACTCGCATATTCGTTGAGGAGAGTTCAAAATCTAACTCATCTACTTTGGCAGACGCTAAATTTGTAACACCCAAGTCAAAAGTGAACTCAGAGTTTTCAGCAACAACATCGCTAATAGTGTTCGGCGCAAGAGTTAAGTCAGTAGTCTCAATATCGGTATCTAATACATGAATGGCATCGGGTAAACCACGCTTGAGTAAAGCAGATGCTCCCCAGGTTCCTTCGTTACCCAAATTATCAGTCAGGCGCAAATTTGCAACTCTCCAAGGTCCACGGGCATCTGAAGAGTCAAAAGTTCTACTAAAAATACCCGGCTTAGAAGCGTCACCGCGAATGGTATAGACCTTGTTACTGGGGTCATATAGATTTAAAACCGTGTAACCATCACGAAAATCGTACATCGCCCAGTCAATTCCAGACTCATCGGTCGCATCTACGGTCCATGTCA
>JGI24919J38490_100030_pt1 | contig 14316 bp, 8 predicted proteins | sample LinPFosmplate7_FD_38490 | JGI IMG/M metagenome (IMG submission 38490) | reverse complement strand
CGAGCTCGGTACCCGGGGATCCCACTTCAATTGTGAATCGGCCTGCGGTTTGCTGGCCTATATTGATAAAGATTCTAATGAGGTCCGGAAGTTCGAAGGAAATCCCCATCATCCGGGTAGCCGCGGACGAAATTGTGCCAAGGGTCCGGCAACGATCAACCAGATCAATGATACGGAACGGATTCTTTATCCGTTAAAACGAAAAGGAGAACGGGGATCGGGCCAATGGGATCGAATTTCTTGGGACCAGGTATTGGATGAGATTTCCGAAAAAATTGCTGCATCCATTCGCAAACGTAAAGATGGTGTAGTATATCATGTGGGTCGACCTGGACATGAAGGCTATGCAGAACGTGTGCTGAAAGCATGGGGTGTGGATGGTCACAATTCTCATACCAATATTTGCTCTGCTGGTGCCCGGACTGGTTATGCCCTTTGGCATAAGTATGATCGTCCCAGCCCGGACCACACCAATGCGGAAGTGATTTTGCTGGCGTCTTCTCATTTGGAAACAGGACATTACTTTAATCCCCATGCCCAACGGATTATGGAAGGGATGATGAAAGGTGCCAAGCTGATCGTTGTGGATCCGCGCCTATCTAATACTGCATCCATGGCAGATGAATGGATGCCCACCTATCCCGGAAGTGAAACAGCCGTATTCCTGGCCATAGCTAAGATTATTTTAGATGATGGGTTATACGACCGATATTATATTGAAAATTGGGTGAACTGGGACGAGTATCTCAAGAATCTTCATCCGGAAGATCCAGTGGATTTTGACCAATTCATCAAACGTTTGAGTGAAGAGTGGGCGGAGTACACACCCGAATTTGCGGCGCAAGAAGCCCAAATCGATCCTGAACAAATTGTTCGTGTTGCACGATTAGTTGGAAAGGCTGGGAGTAAACTGTCCAGCCATGTCTGGCGCGGGGCTTCCATTGGAAATCTCGGCGGATGGCAGGTGGCCCGGACACTGCATTTACTCAATGTTCTCACCGGTTCTGTGGGCACGGAAGGGGGAACTTCACCAAGTGCCTGGAATAAGTTTCATCCCACCTTTTTTGATTCACCCCCCGACCCGGATGCATGGAATGAATTGAACTGGCCAAAGGAATACACATTGTCTCATTATGAAATGAGCGAAATCCTGCCCCACCTGCTGAAGGATAACCGCGGATCCTTGGATATGTATTTCACACGTGTGTTCAACCCGGTGTGGACGTATCCGGATGGCTTCACCTGGATCGAAATGCTGTCGGATGAAGAAAAAGTCGGCTGTCATGTTGCACTAACGCCGACCTGGAATGAGACCGCATTCTTTGCGGATTATGTCCTTCCTATGGGACACGCTTCAGAGCGTCATGACATTAATTCATACGAGACCCAGGCGGGAGTATGGATTGCCTTTCGCCAGCCGGTCCTGCGGGAGAAAGCCCGTCGCGATGGGCAGGAAGTGGAATTCACCTATGAAGTAAACCCTGGAGAAGTATGGGAAGAGGATGAATTTTGGATTGAGCTTTCCTGGCGGATTGATAAAGATGGAGATCTGGGAATTCGTAAACATTTTATAAGTCCTTATCGCCATGGCGAAAAAATCAACATTGATGAATATTACCAGTACATTTTTGAAAATACAAATGGCCTTCCCTCAGCGGCAGGAAAGGAAGGGCTGACACCGCTGGAATACATGCGGAAGTATGGCGCTTTTCTCGTGGATGATGAAGTGTACCGGAACAATGAAAAAGAGTTAAATAATCCCAATGGAATTGTGAGACCAAATGGACAGATCGAGAAAGATGGCAAAGTGGTTGGTGTGAAGGTGGGCGGAAAACATTATAGCGGATTCCCAACCCCATCCAAACGACAAGAGATATATTCACAAACCATGGTGGATTTTGGTTATCCGGAACATTCCACACCTGGATATAGAATAAAAAGCCATGTTCATTTGGACGAAATGGATCGCAGTAAAAATGAATTTGTGTTGTTGCCCAATTTTCGCCTACCTACCCACATCCATTCTCGTTCTGCTAATGCAAAATGGCTCACGGAAATTGCTCATCGGAACCCCATCTGGATTCATACCAAAGATGCGGAACGACTTGGTGTAAATAATGGTGATTTACTTAAAATCACAACCGCGATCGGTTGGTTCGTAGACAAAGTTTGGGTGACGGAGGCCATTAAGCCGGGGGTTGTGGCCTGCTCGCACCATATCGGTCGATGGCGCCGTCAAAATGACGAAGGCAACCGCTTTATGACAAATACAGTCAACATCAAAAATCTGGGTGAAGGTAAGTGGAAGATGGAAACAGTTAGTGGTGTGGAACCATGGAAAACAGACGACCCTGATACAAACCGCGTTTGGTGGCGGGACGGTGGTGTCCATCAAAATATTACCCATGCGACCAACCCGGATCCCATTTCAGGTGCCCATTGCTGGCATCAGAAAGTGAGCATTTCCAAGCCGGAACCGGGAGAGAAATACGGAGACATTTTTGTGGACACCAATAAGTCTTTCGAGCATTTCAAAAAATGGAATGAATGGGCCAAGGCACGGGAAACACACCCCAACGGCTTGCGTCGACCACTTTGGATGGCTCGACCCTTACACCCGCAAATAGAAAATTATTATCTGTAAGGAATGCCTCTTCTTTCCAATAAAGTAATTACTGAAGTACTTTATTGGGTCACTCGAAAAAAGTGGCTCGTTATTTCCTTTCTCCTGAGTATTATTTTATTTTATTTACCATCTCCTGAAGGATTGCTGCCAGAAGGTCACCGGACGCTAATCATTGTTTTAACAGTGTTGATACTGATTATTAGTGAATCAATTCCACTTCCTGCCGTAGCTATCCTGATCTTGATTATGGAGGTGATCCTTGGAGTGGATACCGCCGATGGAGTGGCTTCGTCCTTTATGAATGATGCCGTATTTTTTATCATGGGTTCACTGATGCTTGCAGTGTCTATTGTGCACCAGGGATTAGATAAAAGATTGGCTCTCGGTATAATCAATATAACTGGCAATAAAACGTGGAGAATTGTGCTTGGATTTGTAGCTGTATCAGCATTTCTTTCCTCCTTTATCGGAGAACATACTGTGGCAGCAATGATGCTCCCTGTAGCTCTTTCCCTTATTCGCAATGCAGGACTGGAAACGAACAAGGCGACACCTTTATCCACGCTATTACTTTTTTCAATCGCTTATGGCTGTGCCATAGGATCCATTGGTACACCTTCAGGTGGAGGTAGAAATGTAATTATGATCGGTTACTTATCGGAATTTAGTTTGGTGAATATATCCTACGTAGAATGGATGATATTCGCTTATCCTTTGCTCTTATTAGAAATTCCCCTTGCGGTATTGGTCCTTTGGTTCACTTTTACTCCCACGCAAAAGATCATGGATTCTGCTGTTCGTAAACTAAAAGTCCACGTAGCCAAGACCGGTAAATTAACGGGAAACCAGATCATGGCTATTCTCGTATTTTTGCTGGTTTTTTTAGGCTGGGTTTTCTTGAGCCCTATAATCGGTCTTGGAATTGTTGCGTTGACTGGTGTGTTCTTTTATCTTGCCTTTGGACTCATTGAATGGAAAGAGATCAACCGTAACACCAATTGGGGTGTCATTTTATTGTTTGGTGCGGCGATTTCACTGGGAATCCAAATGAAGGAAACAGGTGCTGCTCTATGGGTTGCTGAAAAAGCACTAATTACCTTGGAAGTGATTTTCCAGGATGTGAGTATAGTTCGTTGGTTTGTTTCCGTTGTCCTTACAGGTATTCTAACAAATCTGCTGAGCAACGCTGCTACAATTGCAGTTCTGGGCCCAATTGTATTGGACATGGGTGGTGATCCTTTAATTATCGGTATTTCGACCTCGATTGCTTCCGCTTTTGCCTATTTAACAATTGTGGCTTCACCTACCTGTATGATTATACATTCTACCGGCCTAGTCACTTCCAGCGATTATTTGAAAGCAGGTTGGAAACTGTTCCTCATATCTATTGTACTGCTGTTCCTGGTTTCATATTTTTATTGGCCGTTGCTAAGATGAAAATTCTAATTGCAGTTAGTAGTAAAGAATATTCTGGCCCAACGCTAAGCGTTGGGATGAATGTTTCTCGTGCTTTTAAGGCGCCTACTACAATTGTCGATGTAGGTGAAAAAATCAATGAATTCAGCACTAAAGACGTGGGTATGGCCCACGAGCGGATAGAGTCTTGGGATTTTTATCGACCAGGCGTTGATGTATTAGAATGGGCTTTTGATTATCTTGCCGATAAAGAGTTTATCGAAAGAAGTGATATTGAAGCTGGTTTTCCAAAAAACACTTTGGTTGATATTGGTGGAAACCGCTGCGAGGTTTATTTAAAAGGTACTGTTTGTGATAATGTTAATCTAATACTTAGAAACGGTGATATTATTGCTGAGCTCAAGGATGAAGTGCAAAAACATCATTATGATGTTACCATAATTGGGGGTAGTCAAAAGCGGCGAATGGCCCATGATCTGATTCAATATATTGATAGCTCTATTTTTGTGGTGAATAAATATGATTTAAACCAAAAATACAAAATATTGATTGCAGTTGATGATTCTCCTAATACGCGCAAAGCAGTAAAATATGGTACCCGTGTATCTCAAGCTTTCAACGTTCCGGTAGAAATGATTACTGTCAGTAAAAAAGATGAATTTGGTGATGGCTATACCAATGCGGCCAATTGGGCCAAGAAATTTTTACGTCGGTCAAATATTTCGTTTGGACATCAATTTTTAGTAGGAGATCCTGTACAGGTGATCTATGAAATAGCAGGTGATAATCATATCATAGTAATGGGATCATCAACACAAAATCCATTATTGAAGTTCTTCAAGGGAAGCAAACCGTTGAATGTAATGGAAACTTGTAAGTGTCCTATATTAATCGTTAAATGATGAAAATGAGGTAGAAAAGATCATGTTTCAAGAAGTTACAATTACCATTTTACTTATTCTTTTTGTGATGGTTATTACTTTACCACCCTTTGTGCTGCTATTTCTGTATTTTAAAGATAAGAATCAGAAACAACATTCCATTTTGCGCAATTTCCCCTTACTTGGTCGTGTGCGATATGTATTTGAAATGATTGGCCCGGAACTGAGACAGTACATGTTTGATGGAGATAATCAAGGCAAGCCGTTTAGCCGGATGGATTTTCAGAGTATTGTGGTAGCAGGAAAATATTTAAAGACACTGATAGCCTTTGGATCAAAGCGAGATTTCAAATTACCGGGGCTTTATTTAAAAAATTCAATGTTTCCTAAGCTGAAAGAAGAAATGTCCGTAGTAACTACCCCAAAGATTAAGAGCCAGCGCTATATTGGCTCGGAAGGACTATTTTCAAGAAAGGAACACTTGGAAGAGATTGATGTGCGTCCCTGGACCTTGGAGGATAAAGATGCGATTGTTATTGGTCCGAATTGTGAAAAACCTTGGAAAGTTAAAGGTCCGCTGGGAATGAGTGCTATGAGCTTTGGATCCCTAGGTGGCAATGCTATCAGTGCCATTAGTCTTGGTTTAGGGCAGGCAACCGGTACCTGGGTGCATACGGGAGAGGGAGGATTGGCAGATTACCATCTTGTTGGCGGCGGAGATGTGATTATGCAAATTGGGCCAGGACTATTTGGTGTACGGGATCAAGATGGGAATTTTAGCTGGGATCATTTTCGGGAAAAAGCTGCCAATCCGCAGGTGGCTATGTTTGAATTGAAATTGGCGCAAGGAGCTAAAATTCGTGGCGGTCATGTCGAAGGCGCAAAAGTGACTCCCGAAATCGCGGAAATTCGGGGTGTTACACCATGGAAGAGCGTGGATTCTCCCAACCGCCACCATCAATTTCATGATGTACCCACACTGTTTGATTTTATTGATCAAATGCGGCAGGAGAGTGGCAAGCCCATTGGGATAAAGATTGTTATGGGCGGTCCAATTTCTGCAGATGAACTGGTAGAATTTATGGCCAAGACTGGTCGTGGACCTGATGCAATCACTGTAGATGGAGGTGAAGGCGGATCTGGGGCGACTTACCAAGAGATGGCAGATACGATGGGTCTGCCGGTGCATTCTGGTTTGATATATTTAGATAATGCGCTGCATAAATACGGCGTGAGAGACAAAGTCAAAGTATTTGCCAGTGGTAAGCTATTTAGTCCAGATCGTATCGCTATAGCGCTTGGAATGGGCGCAGACCTAGTTAATATTGCACGAGGAATGATGATTTCAGTTGGTTGCATAGGTGCGCAAAAATGTCACACCAATACCTGTCCTGTGGGTGTTGCTACAACTGACCCAGATCATCAGAAAGCACTGGTTGTAGATGAGAAGCAATGGCGCGTACTCAACTATGTGATCACACTACGCAATGGCCTCAATTCTTTAGCGGCTGCCGCGGGATTGACCAATTATACGCAGTTCAACAGAGATCACGTAGTATATAAAGATGAATATGGCCGGGTAAAAGGACTATCTGAGGTATTTCCTTACCCAACAGCCTAAGATTTCATTAAACGCTACAACTCATATCGTGCCCGCAGCACATGGGGGATTTGATATGACCGTGTCCATCTGGACATTTAGAAACAGCGACTTGAGTACCATCATCTTTGGTAATATGATCATGGACTAGCGCTTCGCCGCACTTGGCGCAAGACATGCCAGTCACACCCATCCCACAAGTTTCACATTTATAATCAACCATTATTTATTCCTTTTTATTTTATGAAAAATCTTCCGTTTAATTTACACCAGTTTTAATTTTTAATGTAAAAAATACATAGTAATAGGAATTATTACTATATATAGATAATTTTAATTATGCGTTATAGTCATCAAAGAGAGGCAATTATAAAGATTGTTCAAGGTACTAATTCCCATCCTACAGCAGATTGGATTTTTAACCAGACTAAAAAAATTATTCCTAATATTAGCCTGGGGACAGTTTATAGAAATCTAAAGCGCTTGGAAGAAGAAGGTGAAATAAACACCATTTATGATGGAAATATCGTGCGGTATGATTGGAATACCGAATCTCATGACCATTTAAAATGCAAAGAATGTGGGGATCTTGTCGATGTTCATCTGGTTCATGAGGAATTCACTTCCAAAGTGAAAAGAAAATTCAAATTCGATGTCGATAATGTGGAGATGACTGTCATCGGCACATGCTCAAAACACGCTTAAAATAGGATTTATTATGGAAGAAAATGGAAAATGCCCCGTTTCACACGGGTCGAATAGCCAACATACACTCGGGTCAACAGCAAACCAGCAATGGTGGCCAGACCAGTTAAATTTAAATATTCTTCATCAACACGATAAAAAGTCCAATCCTATGGCTGAAGACTTTGATTATTGTGAAGAGTTTAAAAAACTCGATTATGATGCTTTAAAGAAAGACCTAAATGATCTTATGACAGACTCGCAGGATTGGTGGCCGGCTGATTATGGGCATTATGGTCCTTTCTTTATTCGTATGACTTGGCACGCAGCAGGCACGTATAGAACTGCCGATGGTCGTGGCGGTGGCGGTACCGGAAATCAGCGTTTTGCGCCACTTAACAGTTGGCCGGATAATGGCAACTTGGATAAAGCACGCCGCCTGCTTTGGCCGATTAAACAGAAATATGGTAATAAAATCAGCTGGGCCGACTTGTTGATTTTAGCAGGTAATGTTGCTATTGAGTCAATGGGTGGGAAGACTTTTGGCTTCGGTGGCGGACGACCTGACATTTGGGCACCGGAAGAAGATATCTTCTGGGGTAAAGAAAACGAATGGCTTGGCAACAATCGCTATACAGGCGAACGGGATCTCGATCAGCCACTTGGGGCAGTACAGATGGGTTTGATTTATGTTAATCCCCAGGGTCCGGATGGTAATCCAGACCCACTTGCAAGCGCAAAAGACATTCGCGAAACATTTAGTCGCATGGCTATGAACGACGAAGAAACTGTTGCTCTTACTGCAGGTGGACACACTTTTGGTAAGGCACACGGTGCAGGCGATGAGGATCTTGTTGGCGCTGAACCAGAAGGTGCTCCAATTGAACAAATGGGGTTGGGTTGGAAAAACGCACACGGTTCAGGTCAAGGACGTGACAGTATTACAAGTGGTATAGAAGGTGCATGGACTGCGAATCCCACTCAATGGGATAATGGCTATTTTGATCTACTATTTGGATATGAGTGGGAACTGGTTAAGAGCCCAGCAGGAGCACACCAATGGCATCCTGTAAACCCGAAAGAAGAAGATCTTGCCCCTGACCCGGAAGATGCTACAGTCCGTGTAACAACCATGATGACAACAGCGGATATGGCAATGCGTGAAGATCCAAGCTATAAAGAGATCTCAAAGCGTTTCCATGAGAACCCAGATCAGTTCGCAGATGCATTTGCTCGTGCTTGGTTTAAACTACTACATCGCGATATGGGCCCTCGCACACGTTATATGGGCCCGGAAGTTCCTGAAGAAGACCTTATTTGGCAAGATACTGTTCCAGCAGGCAACACTGACTATGATGTAGATGCTGTTAAAGTACGTATCAAAGAAAGTGGATTGACTGTTCAAGAGATGGTAGAAACTGCTTGGGCAAGTGCTTCAACATTCCGTGGTTCTGATATGCGTGGCGGTGCCAACGGTGCTCGCATTCGTCTTGCTCCACAGAAGGATTGGGAAGCAAACAAACCTGAGCAACTTGCTCGTGTATTAGGTGTGCTTGAAGTTATTGCTGCAGACACCGGTGCATCAGTGGCAGATGTTATTGTGCTTGCTGGGAATGTTGGCATTGAGCAAGCATCAGGTGCGAGTGTTCCATTTAATCCAGGTCGTGGAGACGCTACAAAAGAACAAACCGATGTAGAATCATTTGATGTTCTTGAACCTTTTGCTGATGGTTTCCGTAACTATCAAAAGACAGGTTTTACAGTTAGCCCAGAACAAATGATGCTTGACAAAGCCCAACTACTTGGACTTACAGCACCAGAGATGACAGTGCTTGTAGGCGGTATGAGAGCATTAGGTATCAGTGCAGATGGTCACGGTGTATTCACTGATACACCAGGCAAGCTAACCAATTACTTCTTTATCAATCTACTTGATATGAGAGTAGAGTGGAAGCCAACTGGTCGCAACTCCTATGAAGCGACTGATCGTTCTACAGGTGAAACGGTAAGAACTGCTACACGAGTTGATCTTGCATTTGGTTCTAATTCTCAGCTACGAGCCTTAGCAGAAGTTTATGCATGTGAAGACTCACAACAAAAATTTGTGAGTGATTTTGTAGATGCTTGGAACAAGGTAATGAATCTTGATCGTTTTGATCTAACTTGATCTAACTTGATCGAAGTTGATGATGGAATTAGACTAAAGTTTCTTTATATATTGATTATATAATTATCAATATTCAGAACTAATTTCCTCAGAAATGCATTTATCATTAATTGAGGATTTGACTCTTTGATTTCATTTTTTTTAAACCTTAATATCCAACAACTATAGGAGGCTTTTATGGAACTTATTCATCCATTATTTAAATGGTTGCATGTCATAGCAGGAATCACATGGATCGGTTTGCTTTATTTTTTCAATTGGATTAACGGCCATTTTGCTGCCACACTAGATGGTGACACAAAAAAGAAAGTAGTCCCTGAACTAATGCCCCGAGCTTTATACTGGTTTCGCTGGGGGGCTGCATGGACATGGGTAACAGGGGTAGTTCTATTGCTGGTAATTTTCTACCATGGAGGTCTAACATTTGATGAAGGTGATTGGGGTACAAATGCATATGTTATGATTGCCGTTACATTCCTGGCAGTATTTTTATATGATGCCCTCTATAATAGTAACCTAGCTTCCAATGTCAGGGTTGTAACTATTATCAGTTTTGTTCTTATTGGGGTAGTCGTATACCTGATGAAAGATTGGGCAGGGTTTAGCTATCGCTCATTCAATATCCATCTAGGTGTCTTGTTAGGTACCAATATGGCATATAATGTTTGGTTTAGAATTTGGCCGGCGCAGCAAAAAATTATAGCCGCTATTAAAAATGGTGATGCTCCCGATAGTGATTTAGTTGCCCTAGCTGGTTTAAGGTCTAAGCATAATACTTATATGTCGTTCCCACTTCTTTGGACTATGATAAATCAGCACCATGCTGCAGGTGTGCTCAGTGGTGGAAATTTTGGTGTTACCGATGCCACTAATTGGGTCCCTCTAATGGTTATGGTTGCATTGGGATGGCATGTTGTATGGCAACTATACAAAAAATCAGCTAAAGTTCAGGGTATGTAACTTTATTAATTAATTATTTTATTAAGCCCCTGGATTAATTTCATCCAGGGGCTTTTTTTTGATTAATATTGATTCTGCTGTAACCTGTAGTTTCGTAAAATTATGGCCAATTTCATTTACCTAATATTTATTTCATGAGATTATTATTTAAGAAATCCATCAACTTGATTCTTGATTATCCCCGCTGGATTATAGTGGGAGTCAGTGTCATCACTTTAGTAATGCTGGTATTGGTGAACCAACTAAAGATGAATTTTTCCATTGAGCAACTTTTTGCTTTGAACGATCCAGCTGTAGATAGATATTTTGAGTTTCTTGACGAATTTGAGCGGGAAGATAATCTCATATTATTGCTATATGAATGTGATGATCCATTTTCATATCATAATTTGATATTTAATCAAAAATTAATCCAAGATTTTGAATCCATAATTGGTGTTCATAAAGTAACAAGTTTATCCAATTTGGAAATATTCACCGCAGGAGATGATGAATTATTACGGCCAGTTTACCCCTATATTCCGCAATCCACTGATTCTCTTCAAAAAGCAAAAAATCGAATATTATCTTCTCCCCTGGTCCAACAAACGTTGATATCAAATGATGGGTCATTGGCATCTATTGCCATCGAGTTAGATGATGTATTTAATAATCATGATTTACGCGAAAAAATAATTAATGAGATTGATATAAAGCAAAATACTGTCGATTGGACTTGGCATCAAGCTGGAATACCAATTCTTAGGACAAGGTATGTACAATTAATGGTAAGTGACACCATTCATTTTTTAATTCCAGTTGCTCTAATGATTATTTTACTTTTTACAGTAATATTTCGCTCTTGGCCCGCATTAATCATACCCATGTCAATCATAATAATGGTTGTAATCTGGACCATGGGTTTGATGGCAGCATTAAATATTGACTTCAATATCATGACCTATATTATACCAACACTGCTATTTATTATTGGTATCGGTGATTCAGTACATTTCCTCGTAAAGTATTATGGTACGTTGGCTGTGGTGAAGGACAAACGTGAAGCATTGTATCAGACCATAGAAAAAATTGGAACAGCCATTTTTCTCACGTCCATTACAACAAGCATAGGGTTCGGATCTTTGTTGCGATCAAATATACTCATTGTAAGACAATTTGGAACTATGACTGCAGCTGGTGTCATGTTTGCCTTTATTCTTACAATAACGTTTTTACCGGCAATGTTAATGCTACTTAAACAAACTCCGGCCAAAAAATTAAAATCCTATACAGTGGGATTTCGAATAAAATTACTGAATAGATTAGTTAAAATTGTGAGAGTATATCCAAAACAGATAATTATTTTCACTCTTGTAGTTATTGTAATCTGTATCTTTGGTTCGTTTCAGATAAATCCTCACAATTCTTTAATGGATGACCTTAAACCGGGAACGACTCTTTATGATGACATGATGCTAGCAGAAGAAAAAATGGGATCAATATTTCCATTGGAAATCATTGTCAGTATAAAAGAATTTAATTCATCAGAGATAGGGGATATAAAAGATCCGGAATTTCTACGCAATTTGGATCTTCTCCAGCAATATGTATCCAGCATTGATGATGTGGGCAAAATGGTATCTATGACTGATTATATTAAAGAATTTAACCGAGCTATGAATGATGGTAGTAATGAGTTTTACCGTATTCCCCAGTCTCGATCAGCAATTGCCCAGACCATCTTGATTTATGGAGATGAGTTTAATTCATTGGTCAATTTTGATTATACGAAGGCACGAATTTCTGGAAGGGTGAAGGATATAGATTCCCGACGTGCAGGAGAAATAAAAAATAATATTAATAATTATATAATGATACATATGCCGGATTATATGGATATCGAAATAACGGGCACCACTTTTTTGGCCCTTGCGACTAATGATCATCTTGTGCACAATCTGACGACAAGTTTTATGGCAGCGTTTGTATTGATCACAATCGTGATGATCTTCCTTTTTCGGTCTGTACCTATTACTTTAATTTCCATTATTCCCAATATTATACCGATGCTCGCAATGGCCGCGATAATGGGGTATTTCGATATTCAGCTCAGACCGCCAACAGCGATGACCTTTGCTGTTGCATTTGGCATAGCTGTAGATGATACCATTCATTTCCTTATCCGGTATAGAATGGAACTACCTCAATTGGATTGGCATTATCGGGATGCAAATGATAAAACTATTATGACTACTGGGTTGGCAATGACAACAACAACGGGAATATTGGTTGCTGGATTTTTAATATTAACATTTTCCAGTTTTAGGCCAACGGCTGATTTTGGATTACTTGCTGCCTCTACAATTTTTGTGGCGCTAATTTGCGATTTGACCTTTTTACCGGCATTATTGGGTCTGATTAAACCAAAAATAAGAGAAGATTAATTTCTGAATTAACTGAATAATGTCAGAACAATGAAGGTAAAAACTACATTTATTTTATTATTAGTTCAGTTTCTCTATGGAAATGGGAATCAATATTTCCAACAAATGGTAAAATTTGAAATTGATGTCACTCTCAATGATTCGGCGCACACCCTTTCCGCCTATGAAAGGTTGGAATACACAAATAATTCCCCAGATACACTTGAGTATATTTGGTTTCATTTATGGCCCAATGCCTATAAAAATGATTCCACGGCATTTGCTAAGCAACAAATAAAGAGTGGCAGAAGGAGGTTTATAGATTCTGATGAGGAAGACCGAGGTTTTATTGATAGTCTTAATTTTCTTGTTGATGGAATCGAAGCAAAGTGGGAAAACCATGCCAACTGGATTGACGTTGTAAAAATAATGCTGCCCAACCTTTTACTTCCTGGTAAGTCTGTAATAATTGAAACACCATTTTTTATAAAATTGCCGTTAGTATTCTCTCGTTTAGGTCATTCAGGAAAGCATTATGAGATAACGCAATGGTATCCAAAACCAGCTGTTTATGACCATAAAGGCTGGCATCCAATGCCCTACCTCAATATGGGTGAATTCTATAGCGAATTTGGGATTTTCGATGTGAAAATTACTTTGCCAAAGGATTACCGTTTGATGGCTACAGGTGATTTGGTTAATGGTGAAGATGAAATACATTGGCTCGATTCTCTTGCAGCTCAAGGTGACTCACTTCATCTCCTCCCAAAAAAGGAATTGAAGAAAAAATTGAAATTGATGAAAAAGAATGCAGAAAAAGCAGAAACGGTAGATTCATCGGAAATTGAAATGAAAACATTGCATTTTCATCAGGAAAATGTCCATGACTTTGCCTGGTTTGCTGATAAGAATTGGATCGTGCGTAAAGGAGAACTACTTCTTTCTGATTCTACTCAAAATATAACTTTATGGAGTTTCTACCTGCCAAAAAATGCAGAAATATGGGAAAATTCAATAGAGTATTTACATGATTCAGGATATTGGTATAGCAAATTCTATGGTGACTACCCTTACAACCATATAACTGCTGTGGATGGCGATATGTCTGCTGGTGGGGGCATGGAATACCCAAACATTACAGTGATTTCTAGAAGTGGTTCAAAAGATTTATTAGAATATGTAATTATGCATGAAGTGGGACATAACTGGTTTTATGGCATATTAGGCTTTAATGAGCGTGACCATACCTGGATGGATGAAGGATTAAATGAATATAGTAATATTCGTTATTGGCAAAAAAAGTACAAGGGTAGGAATGAACAAATAATACTTCAGGAATTTGTTCAGAATAAATTGGGGATTGCAAAAAATTTATCGATGAGCTGGTTTACTTATGCGGGTTATGCCAATAGTGGCAAGAACAAAGATGCCCAGCCATTGAATCTAACTGCTGAAAAATATACTAGCAGTAATTATGGCCAGCACTATTCAAAGACGGCTGTATTTATGCGTTACCTGCACCATTATCTGGGTGAAGATAAAATGGATGAAATATTACAGGATTTCTACCAGAAGTGGAA
>JGI24919J38490_100327_pt1 | contig 14574 bp, 10 predicted proteins | sample LinPFosmplate7_FD_38490 | JGI IMG/M metagenome (IMG submission 38490) | reverse complement strand
CAGGAGGTCAGCGGTTCGATCCCGCTATGCTCCACCAAGCGTTCTTAAACGCAAACACTTCCAAACGTTTCTCAGCAAGCCCGTTTTAGATGCGGCTAAATTAATCCATACGTTTAATGAATCTCCCTCCACCAATGAGGGATTGATCGCCTCTTCAATTGCGACCACACATAGGGAAATTCGCTCAAACGAAAGCCCGTCATCATGCCCAAGCAAACTGTCCTCATTACATCCGCCACAGGCCGCATTGGCAAAGAGCTGGTCGCGCGTCTTGCCACCAATGACGCCTTCACAGTGCGCGCCTGTTACTTCAGTGATGACAAAGCCGCAGGGCTTTTGAAACTTGGAGCGGACGAAGTGGTTAAGTTTGACCTATCTGATCCGGCAACATGGAAGGCCGCATTGGACGGCGTTAGCGCCGTTTACTCTGCATCCCTTGACCCCATGCTGGAAGGACACCTTGCCTTCAGCAAAGAGCTGGGCAAACGGGCCGCACAGATCAAACACGTGGTGCGCGTCAGCTGCATGGGGGCAGACACCAACACTGCCAGCTATAATGCCGATCAGCACGCCTCGCGCGAAGGCGCAGGTATTCCTTTGATGCTGCAGCATTATTGGTGGGGCGAGAAGGCGTTAATTGACGCTGGACTGAACGTGACCGCGCTACGCAACAACTTTTTCATGAACCACCTTCTGAAGACGGATTGTGAAAACATCGATGCAGAGGGTTGGTTTTCAAATCCTCTTGGCGACATGCGCAACTCCTTCGTGGCAACGCGCGACATTGCACAAGCCGCCGCAGTTGTCCTGACTGAGGGACCAGACCGTCACGCCAACAAGTTCTACGACATCACAGGCCCCGCCCCGCAATCAATGGCAGAAATCGCCAGCGATCTTGGCCGCGCAATGGGCAAGGATATCGAGTACCGCGCACAATCCATGATCGACTTTGAGACCGACTTTGGCGCGACCCGTGCAGAGTTTTTTGAATACCTTACCAACGGCTTTTACACCCGCTGCAGCCCAGATTTTTACAACCTGACAGGTTCCAAACCAACGTCCTACTACGACTACCTAACGACCAAAGGGGTTAGCGGGGAAACGGGACTAGAGGAACTATGGCAAGGCAACCTTTGGAAAAAAGGCGAAGACGCTATGAAGGACGCAGCCAAAACTTAAGGCAATCGACCTCGCGCCGCCCTTAGCTCTAAGCGGCGCGACATGACAGCAACCAACAACTTTCCCTATGCGCCACATTTGCGTAGGCTCAGCGCACACAACCCGTCAGGATCACCATGAGCACCTTTGTCTTCCTTACCGTCATAGGTGCCGCGCTTTTGCACGCCTCATGGAATGCGCTGATCAAAGGGGGGGCTGACAAACGGGTAAGCATGGGGGCGATGGTGTTGGGGCATCTGCCTATAACATTGATCGCGATGGTATTCGTACCACTCCCACACGTTGAAAGCTGGCCCTACATCATCGCAGGTATCGTCCTGCACATGGGATATCAGCTGTTCCTGCTGCAATCCTATAAGATCGGGGATCTCACCCAAGTCTACCCCATCGCGCGGGGCTCTGCGCCTTTGCTCGTCACGCTATTCTCAGTCTTCGTACTCGGTGTCGCACTCACATCGCTGCAATTGACCGCAGTACTGTTCATCGGACTTGGAATTGTCAGCCTAGGATTGGTACGGCGCGCCGACGGCGTTCAAAATACCAAGGCCGCAATGCTGGCACTTGGAACTGGCTGCTTCATCGCAGCTTACTCTGTCGTCGACGGACTGGGCGCGCGGCTCGCAGGCAACTCTCTCAGCTATTACAGCTACCTGACAATCGGGAATTGTAGCCTGATGGCAGTGTACCTTTATGCAACAGGCCCAAACACATTGCGAGACATCGCCACCAAAGGGCGCACCGCATTCTTTATTGGCGGCAGCGCATCGTTCCTAGCATATGCGCTCGTTACATGGGCCTTCACCCAAGCGCCCATCGCCTTGGTCACAGCACTGCGTGAAGTCAGTATCGTTTTCGCACTTTTGATCGGCGTTGTGTTCCTTAAAGAGCGGCTAAACGTCATCAAGGTAATTTCTACCATGTTCACATTATTGGGTGTCGCGCTTTTACGGATTGGGAAAAGCTAAGGGGCGCTGCCCCCGCGCTGCGCGCTCCCCCGGGATATTTAGAAACAGAAGAAGCAATCCGTGCTGTGTTTCTTCTGTTTGCTAAATATCCCAGAGCGCGAGGCAACGCCTCGCATAAAAAAACCGCGCCTCGAAGGGCGCGGTTTCTAATGTCAGTCAAAGGTTAGTTAATTAGCTTTTGCCCTTCCATGGGACCAAGATTTTCTCAGCCCAGCGCATCAGCAAATCAATTCCAAAACCAATCACACCGATCAAGATAATACCCATTAAAACGATGTCGGTTTGTTGGAATTTGGACGCAACCATAATCATCATGCCAGCACCCTGAGATGCCGCAACCAATTCAGCCGCAACAACGGTCCCCCAGCACACACCCATCGCAACACGTGCACCGGTAAATATCTCGGGCAGTGAGTTAGGGATAATGACGTGACGCATGATCTGTGGCTTGCTGGCACCCAAAGAATAGGCCGCGTGCACCTTAGCGATGTTAACACCAGACACACCCGAACGGGCCGCAATGGCCATAATCCACAAGGCCGCAAGAAACAGCAAGATGATCTTACCCGTTTCACCGATGCCCGCCCAAATGATCACCAATGGGATCAAGGCAAGCGGCGGCACAGGGCGCATGAATTCAACGATTGGATCGAACCAACCACGGAACCAATTGCTCAGACCCATCGCATAGCCCAGCGGAATACCAACGATCGCACCCAATACGAAACCAACCACAACGCGGAACAAGGAAAATCCCAAGTGCTCCCAAAGGGAGAAGTTGCGATACCCTTCGCTGGCGATCTCAAGTGTACGGGCCCAAACCTTTTCAGGAGATGGCAAATACAGTGGCGCCATTTGCAAACCGGTTTCCGCCTTGAAATTCGGCGTACCTTTGTCCGTGATTGTTACAGATCCACCCTCAACAACGACGGTTGATCGCGCTTCAACAAGTGTACCGTTGATCGCAACAACCTTGGCACCGTCGGCTTTTTTAGCTTCATCATTGCCCTGAACGACAATGACCTTTGTGCCCCACTTGTTCACAATCGCAGTGTCATTCTTCGCAAAGCCGTCACCGGCCTCTACCTCCGGCTTAACCGCGTCTTCGCCTTGCGGGCGCACCAAGACGGTAACAGTCGCATCGTCTTGTTCGCCAGCTGCATTTTCGACGGTGTAGTTGAAGGTTGTCGTTCCTTCAAACGGGCCAGGCATGTGCAAAAAGCTTGGGATCAATGCAGACCCCGTAAAGGTCGCCCACATGAAGAACACAGACAAAACCGAAATGATTGACGCGGCGCGGTTCGGACGCACAGCACTTTCATCCCCGAAGGTGACTGTCTTTAAAGATGTATAGTCTTTGGTTCCACGGCCTTCAGTGACCATGCGAACGATGAAAAATGCTGCAACAAAAATGCCAGCGTAAAGGATAAGAGGGATCATGCGCCTTCCTCCGTCCGGCCCATGATTTCTTCTTCCATGTCCCAGATCATTTCGAGGATTTCTTCACGCTTCACAGCAAAATCCGGATGTTTCTTAACTTCACGAAGATCGGCATCAACGCCCATCTCAGCAAACGGTAAATTGTATTCTTTGTGAATACGACCAGGGCGCGGGGCCATAACAATCAGGCGTTCGCCCAACAGCAATGCTTCCTCAACCGAGTGGGTGATCAAGATGATCGTCTTGCCGGTTTCTTTCCACAACTTCAGAACCAAGCCCTGCATCTTTTCGCGCGTCAAAGCGTCCAAAGCGCCAAGCGGCTCATCCATCAAAATAACGTCTGGGTCATTGGCGAGGCAGCGGGCCAAAGCCACACGTTGCTGCATCCCACCAGACAGTTCGTAAACCGCCTTTTCCTTGAAGTCCTGCAAACCAACAACGTCCAACAGGTGATCAACGATCTCTGCTTTGTCCTTCTTTGGCATGCCCTTCATTGAGGGACCAAAACCTACGTTCTCACGTACACTCATCCACTCAAACAAAGCACCTTGCTGGAACACCATACCGCGGTCCGCATCCGGCCCACTGATACGTTTTCCATTTAATTCCATCACGCCTTCAGTCGGGGCCAAAAAGCCCGCAACGATATTCAGCAATGTTGTTTTACCACAGCCCGACGGGCCAAGTACGCTCATCAACTCACCTGCTTTGAGGTTGAGCGAGACGTCTTTCAACGCTTGAACAGATCCGCCGTTTGGCAAATCGAACCGCATCGAGAGTTTGTCAATTGATAGTCCAGACATGTTCCCACCTGTCATTAGGGTCGCCGCTTAGATTTCAGCGCCTGCCCTGCATCGCGGAATAAACCCGCTTCATGTCGAAAAAAATAGCCCGCGCGAAATGATCCACGCGGGCAAGGTTTAAGCCCTAAAGCTTACATACCTTTAACAGCCATCAATGGTGCAGTGTTCACTGTACCTGCATAGCTGTCGAGTGCTGCATCGATGTTACCTGAGTCTAGGAACACTTTAGCTACGCCACCCATGAAGTCTTGAGCGCCGCCACCGAGCCAAGCAGCACCAAGCTGTTCGTCTACAGATGGGAATACAAAGCCAGCCAAAGTTTCAGCAGTTGCTGTTTCATCCATACCCGCGTCTTTCGCGATTACTGGAAGCATTTTAGCTTGGTTTGCTTCGTCAGCCCACATAGCGTTTGCGTCTGCAGTGACTTTTAGGAACTTAGCAAGCAACTCGCCTTCTTCAGCAACGAACGCTGCAGGTACTGTTGTCGCATCAAATACCAAGATGCCCAGCTCTGATTTCTCGGCGCCAGTCAACAATACGTTGCCAGATTCTTTCATACGACGAAGCGCGCCGCCCCAACCACATGCCATGTCAACAGCGCCTTGAGATAGTGCAGCTGCACCTTCTGCTGGTGCCATGTCGACAACGTCCATGCCGCCTACATCAACACCGAAGTGAGACATTTGCTTTAGGAAGCCGTAGTGCGCTGCTGTGCCCAAAGGAACCGCAACTTTTTTACCAGCCAATTCGCCAGCAGACATTTTGTCGATCTCTAGACCTGAAGCAACAACACAGTTGTCGTTGTCAGAGTAAGAAACAGCAACGTCAACGATTTGCAAATCTTGGCCACCAGAAACCGCGCCTACGAAAGGGGGAACGCCTTGGGATACAGAGATTTGAACGTCGCCAGACGCCATAGCTGCGGACATCGCAACACCTGAGTCAAAGCTAACCCAGTTGATTTTTGCGCCCATAGCTTCTTCGTACATGCCAGTCTCTTTGGCGAACTGGAATGGCATTGGCCACTCAAGGAAGTACGCTACTGTGATTTCAGAGTGGCCGCCTGCAGTCGCAGCTTGACCACCAGCGATCATAGCAACGCCAGCCACAGCACCCAGCAATTTGGATTTCAAAGTCATTTTATTCTCCCGTTGTGGCACCACATTGTGTGATGCTCGTTATTTAGCGCAGGTAATCATGTCACCATGCGCAGCCTCGTCCCAAACTTCAATATGGGATCAGGGCAACGTCGTGATCCCACTCGAAATTCGCTTAGGGATCAACGGTTTTTATTTCAATTTTGAAAATATAATTTGAACATTTGTGTGCATCCTGCTGCAAAAAACGACACTCCCCCTTTGATAACTTGTGATAATTTGCGCTTTGTCGCTTTTGAACTAGCAAACTTTGTTAGATTCTGGCCTCATATGGAAAATCCAACTGGCCCTACTGGTCGAGGCGGAATCGCTGTCATCTATCCAAAACGGGGCGCGACTCTGCCTTGATTTCATGAAATTCGCATAAAACAATGGAGCATCCGCTATGGACGGCACGTTTAACGAAAATGACCTAACCCGCGTCATCGAAGCGGATCGCACAAATGTTTGGCATCACCTCAGCCAGCATCAGCAATTTATCACCGGTGCTGACCCAAAGATCATCGTCGAAGGCAAAGGCATGCGTGTCTGGGACCAAAAAGGCATCGAACACCTTGATGCGGTTGCTGGTGGCGTTTGGACAGTAAACGTAGGCTACGGCCGCGAAACAATGGGCGATGCAGTGCGCGACGCCATTGTTAAGATGAACTTTTTTGGCGGCACAGTCGGCACGATCCCTGGCGCATTGTTCGCGGAAAAACTGATCTCGAAAATGCCCGGCATGGACCGCGTCTATTACGCAAACTCCGGCTCTGAAGCGAACGAGAAGGCCTTTAAACTGGTCCGCCAGATCGCCCACAAAAAATACGGCGGCAAGAAGCACAAGATCCTTTACCGCGACCGCGACTACCACGGTTCCACAATCGCAACCATGTCCGCAGGTGGCCAAGACGAGCGCAACGCACAATACGGACCATTCACTCCGGGCTTCATCCGCGTGCCGCACTGCCTTGAGTACCGCAAGCACGAACAAGATGGCGCACCTGTTGAGAACTACGGCGAATGGGCTGCGAATCAAATCGAAGAGATCATCTTGCGCGAAGGTGCCGATACCGTTGGCGCACTTTGCCTAGAACCAGTGACAGCTGGCGGCGGCGTGATCGACGCACCGGAAGGCTACTGGCCACGCGTTGCTGAGATCTGCAAAAAATACGACATCCTGCTTCACATCGACGAAGTTGTGTGTGGCGTTGGCCGTACCGGCACATGGTTCGGTTATCAGCACTACGGCATCCAGCCAGACATGGTGACAATGGCCAAAGGTGTGGCCTCTGGCTACGCCGCGATCTCGTGCCTCGTGACTACAAACGAAGTGTTCGACATGTTCATGGACCCAACTGAGGACAACATGAACTACTTCCGCGACATCTCAACCTTTGGCGGTTGTACTGCTGGCCCAGCGGCGGCGATGGAAAACATGCGCATCATCGAAGATGAGGGGCTGTTGCAGAACACAATCGACATGGGTCACTACATGAAGGACCAGTTGAACGCGCTAAAAGACAAACACGAAGTCATCGGTGACGTGCGCGGCAAAGGCTTGTTCTTGGGTGTTGAACTGGTCGCTGACCGCACAACACGCGAACCAGCAGCAGAGAAAATGGTCCAAGCGGTTGTTGGCGATTGCATGAAGAACGCAGTCATCATCGGCGCAACAAACCGTTCACTTCCAGGGCGCAACAACACGCTATGCTACTCACCTGCATTGATTGCGACAAAAGACGACATCGATCAAATCGTGACAGCAACATCCAACGCACTGACCACCGTCTTCAGTTAAGTTGCGTTCACGTTGAATACAAAAGGCGGACCATCACGGTCCGCCTTTTTGCGTTTGGGGTAGTGGATGCGGGTCGTTTAAACTTACAGATCGGCGAGCTCCATCACCGCCGACTTTCCATTCATTTCGCAAATCTTAATACAAGCCAGTCATATTTCACCATGATAAAGACGCGCATTTTCACCCATTCGGGTGATAGACCAGACTTTAGAACGCTGTACATTTTAATGTGTGCCCAATCAGAAAACAGCCATTGGGCGATTACAGCAAGGATTAAAAATAAAAGTCAATTTTTTCAAAACCGCCTTATTTACAATTACGTTAACCATTCCCGTAGGCGCTTCGGCACAGCTATATTGCAAACCTCCAACACAACTTATTTGTTGGGGTAGTTATCGGTGTTGGTGTGATAGCCCTCCAGAAGAGATTGAGCTTCAGGGCCAACGTGTGATGTTGTTCAAGGATTTTTCGGAATTGAAGCCCGTCAACATTGATGGCGAGCTAAAAGAAGCGCTTCAAAGCAAAATGCGCCTGAAAAAATAACTTTTGCGTTTCTGGCTGTCATGGCACTTAAATCACACCCACATCTTGCATTTAATTCATGATAGCCGCCAACGCTAAAAGTATAGTCCCGTTTCGGACGCAGAGCTAAATAAACTGCGGACGCATCGCCTGAAACACCACCGCCGCCGCAACATTCGCTAAATTCAGTGACCGCACCCGTTTGTCCAACATCGGCAGGTTAAAGGTGCGGTCTTCCATCCCGTCCAAAATCGTCTTTGGCAGGCCCGCAGATTCACAACCAAACACCAAATACGCATCACGTTGATATTCAGGCGTGTAAAAACTTTGCGCCCCGTGCTCTTCAAAAAAGTGCAGGTTTTCGCGTGGCGGGTTACGCTGCGTTAGAAAGTCTTCCCAGTTGTCGTATTCACTTAGATTGACGTGCTTCCAATAATCCGTGCCGGCGCGGCGCACGGATTTCTCGTCCAATGAAAAGCCATAGGGTTTGATCAGGATCAATTCCAAATTCAGCGCCACACAGGTCCGCCCGATCGCACCCGTGTTGTAGGGGATTTCGGGCGTGACTAATACCATTTTCATATGTGGTTCTGACATAGCTGTGGGGCTTTCAAATGCGCGGGCACAGGTACGGTCCGCTGTTGGCAACCTGTTAGACGAAATGCGGCGGCAATACCAACGCCCGCCAAAATAATTTCGCCGTGTTAACCTGATTCTCTAGTTTTTGACCGCAAACGCCATGAACTGTGCAATTTGGGCCCCATTCTGTACATATCCCCACAAAACTTCGGTTTTGCGGCCTCTTTAGGTCCGTCAAACTGTACAATCCATGGTCCAAACTGTGCAGTATCCCCGTCGTTTCACCGCTCAAGCGCCCCTTTGGCGCATCATTTGCAGGGTTAACGCTGCGTACCTCAGCCAATTTTATGTCAATAATTGCAAAATTGAGACGTGCAGTCTCATTAAAAATGATATATACAGGTGGTAAGTCACGGATATTGGTAACCTTTTCACCTATTGATAAGTCCAGTTTGTACCTCGGTTATATCCAGAGTATACGTATTTTATGGCCCTACCTGTCGAAACATTTTTCCTTCATCCCGATTATCAGGGAACGCTGCAAAGCCAGATCCAGCAGATGATTGCGCAGGGTATTCTATCAGGCCGTTTTCAACCCGGTGAAAAGCTACCATCGACCCGCAAGCTTGCCACCCACCTCAGCGTCAGCCGCATCACCGTGACGCTTGCCTATACTGAATTGTTATCAAACGACTATCTGACCTCTCGTGGTCGATCTGGGCATTATGTTTCACGCAACGCGCCCTCCCCGCCCAACTTTAAATCCGTCGAACCGATTGAAGATGCCGTCGATTGGACCCGCGCCATTGGACAACGCTTTTCCGGCGGGCAAACACCCCGAAAACCTCAAGAATGGGCCAAATACAAACACCCCTTCACCTACGGTCAAGCGGACCCAACCCTGTTCGACCACGCCAACTGGCGTTTGTGCGCCCTAAAGGCCCTTGGTCAACGCGATTTCACGCCCTTAACCACCGATTATTACGACCAAGATGACCCACAACTGATCGAATTCATCGCCCGCCACACCCTACCCCGCCGCGGTATCTCTGCCCGTCCGGAACAGATCCTGATTACACTCGGTGCGCAGAACGCCTTGTGGCTAACCACGCAGGTGCTTTTGACCCAGCGCCGCACAGCCGCGTTTGAGGACCCGTGCTATCACGCATTGCGCGATATTTTGACCCAATCGCGCTGCAATATGGCACCTGTGCGTGTAGACCAAGATGGCCTGCCTCCAGACGCTATCCCCCCAGATGCAAACGTTATTTTCACAACGCCCAGCCATCAATGCCCCACAAACGGCACCATGCCGATGAACCGTCGCCGCGCCTTGCTAGAGCGCGCACGCAAGATGGATGCGTTGATCGTTGAGGATGATTACGAATTTGAAATGTCCTTCCTTAAACCACCTTCCCCTGCGCTCAAATCTCTCGATGCTGATGGGCGTGTGATCTATGTGGGGAGCTTCTCAAAATCGCTATTTCCGGGTCTGCGGTTGGGGTATTTGGTTGGCTCTGAACCCTTCATAAAAGAGGCCCGTGCCTTGCGCGCCTCTGTCCTGCGCCACCCCCCTGGTCATATCCAACGCACCGCAGCATATTTCCTGTCGTTGGGTCACTACGATGCATTGGTCCGCCGGATGGGCACAGCGTTCCACGAACGGCGTGAAGTGATGCAGCAAGCGATCGAGGACAATGGCCTACAGATCGCGGGCCAAGGGGCCTATGGTGGATCGTCCTACTGGATGCGCGCACCAGAGAATGTAGACACCTCAGAACTTGCGAAAACGCTGCAATCCCAAGGGGTTTTGATCGATCCAGGCGAGTCGTTCTTTGGCGGCGAACAACGCCCCAAACACTTCTACCGCCTCGCGTACTCATCGATCCCCTCAAATCGGATCGCCAAGGGGATCGAACTGGTTGCCCAAGCCATTCGCGCAGCCGAAGTATCTGGACCTATCCGGAAAGGCGATTTGGCCCTATCTGAGTCTTAAGCAAAACCCTATCCTCCGCTCAAAGATTGAATCACCTGTAAACTCACCGCACTCGGAGTCTCCCCCATGAAAATGACCACAGAAGAAGCTTTTGTAAAAACGCTACAGATGCACGGCATCGACAACGCATTCGGGATCATCGGCTCTGCCATGATGCCAATCTCTGACATCTTCCCTGACGCGGGCATCACTTTCTGGGACTGCGCCCACGAAACATCTGGCGGCATGATGGCTGACGGTTTCACCCGCGCCACCGGCAAAATGTCCATGATGATCGCGCAAAACGGCCCAGGTATTACCAACTTCGTAACTGCTGTTAAAACAGCATATTGGAACCACACGCCTGTACTTTTGGTTACACCACAGGCCGCTAACAAAACAATCGGTCAAGGCGGCTTCCAAGAGATGGAACAAATGAACCTGTTCGCTGACTGTGTTGCTTACCAAGAAGAAGTACGTGACCCAACCCGCATCGCAGAAACGCTGAACCGCGTGATCATGCAAGCGAAACGCGCATCTGCGCCGGCACAGATCAACGTACCACGCGACTTCTGGACACAAGTGATCGATATCGACCTTCCAGTCATCGTTGACTTCGAATTGCCACAAGGCGGCGAAGTAGCAGTACAAGACGCGGCTGATCTTCTTTCAACTGCTAAGTTCCCAGTGATCTTGAACGGTGCTGGCGCGATCTTGTCCAAAGGCGGCATCGAGGCGTCTCGCGTTTTGGCTGAAGCACTCGACGCACCAGTTTGCGTTGGCTACCAGCACAACGATGCGTTCCCGGGCAACCACCCACTTTACGCAGGTCCATTGGGCTACAACGGTTCAAAAGCTGGCATGGAATTGATTTCCAAAGCTGACGTTGTTCTTTGCTTGGGTACACGTTTGAACCCGTTCTCAACTCTACCGGGTTACGGCATTGATTACTGGCCAACTGACGCAAAGATCATTCAGGTTGACCTGAACCCAGACCGCATTGGTCTTACGAAGAAGGTAACTGTTGGTATCGTTGGTGATGCGGCGAAAGTTGCAACTGCAATCTCCTCCAAGCTGGCAGACGATGCTGGTGACGCAGGCCGCGCAGATCGCAAAAACTTGGTTGCACAAACCAAATCTTCATGGGCTCAAGAGCTGACTTCAATGACGGAAGAGCAGGACGATCCAGGCACAGACTGGAACGTTCGCGCACGTGCCGCGAAACCTGATTGGATGGCACCACGCATGGCATGGCGCGCAATCCAAGCAGCATTGCCAGTTGAAGCGATCATCTCGTCTGACATCGGTAACAACTGTGCGATCGGTAACGCCTACCCGTCCTTTAACGAGGCACGCAAATATTTGGCACCGGGCTTGTTCGGTCCATGTGGTTACGGCCTTCCTTCCATCGTTGGCGCGAAAATCGGTCGTCCAGATGTGCCAGTTGTTGGTTTCGCTGGTGACGGCGCATTCGGTATCTCTGTGAACGAATTGACAGCGATTGGCCGCGGCGATTGGCCTGCGATCACGCAGATCGTGTTCCGCAACTACCAGTGGGGTGCTGAAAAGCGTAATTCTACACTTTGGTTCGATGACAACTTTGTTGGCACTGAATTGGACGAAGGCGTTTCATACGCTGGCATCGCAAACGCATGTGGTCTCAAAGGCGTTGTTGCCCGCACACAAGACGAGCTGACAGCGGCCCTTGCCCAAGCGATCAAAGATCAAATGGAAAACGGTATCACCACTTTGATCGAAGCGATGATCAACCAAGAACTAGGTGACCCATTCCGTCGCGACGCAATGAAGAACCCTGTCGAAGTTGCAGGCATCAACAAAGACGACATGCAGCAGCAAAAGGTCTAAGTGACCGCTGCTTCAAGAAACAAGGTTGGGAGGCCGTCATGAGTGTATTGGATAACCTGCAAACACGCGCGGCGGCCTCCCCTGCCCGTATCGTACTCAGCGAAGGCCACGATCCTCGGATCGTGGCTGCCGCCATTTCTGCGGTTGCCGCTGGGATCGCTACCATCATTCTTGTTGGTCCAACGGCCGAAATCACCAAACAACTGTCCGATGCAGGAAGCGCACCAAGCGATGCCATCCGCATTGAAGACCCCGCCACATCCGCTTTGACTGCAGAAGTTGCCCAAACCTATTTTGAGTTACGCCAGCACAAAGGCGTCTCAATGGAGATCGCCGAAAAGCAGGCCCTCGATCCGCTTGTGTTTGCAGCCATGTTGGTGCGCAACGATCACGCTGACGGAACCGTCGGCGGCGCAGTTGCCACCACATCAGATACCGTGCGCGCAGCACTGCAGGTCATCGGCAAAGCCAAAACCGCACCACTCGTGTCATCCTTCTTTTTGATGGTTCTGCCAGAAGGGCACTCATCGGGGCGCGGCGGAATGATCTATTCTGATTGCGGATTGGTCATTGATCCATCAGCCAAAGAACTTGCAGCCATCGCCCAACAATCCGCAGCCTCCTGCGTTGCATTGATGGACGAGACACCAAAGGTTGCGATGCTTTCTTTCTCTACCAAAGGCAGCGCCCGCCACCCAAACGTGGATAAAGTGACCCAAGCCGCCGCAATGGTAAAAGAACAAGCACCCGACCTTAACGTCGATGGCGAACTGCAATTTGATGCCGCCTTTGTCCCCTCCGTGGGCGACAGCAAAGCCGCCGGTTCATCTGTCGCAGGGCACGCCAATGTCATGATTTTTCCAAACCTTGATGCGGGAAACATTGGCTACAAAGTCACCCAACGCATTGGTGGTGCAACGGCCATCGGGCCAGTCCTTCAAGGCCTCGCCAAACCCGCAAACGACCTTTCCCGTGGCTGTGACGCAACCGACGTCTTGCACATGATTGCAGTCACCGCTCTGCAAGCCGCAGCAAAATAAGAAAACGCACCGACAGGAGCCGAACATGAACCAGCCAAAGATCGATCTCTCACCCAAAGTTTCTGACGAGATCCGTAAGACGACCTGCTACATGTGCGCCTGCCGCTGTGGGATCAACGTCCACATGAAAGAGGGCAAAGTAGCCTATATCGAGGGCAACCGCGATCACCCTGTGAACAAGGGTGTCCTTTGCGCTAAAGGGTCTGCTGGCATCATGCAGGTCAACGCACCTTCACGCCTCAACGCACCGATGAAACGCGTTGGCCCACGTGGCTCTGGTGAGTTCGAAGAAATCAGCTGGGATGAGGCGCTTCAAATCGCGACGGATTGGCTTGAACCTATCCGCAAAGAGAACCCAGAAAAGCTGGCGTTCTTCACGGGCCGCGATCAATCACAGTCTTTCACGTCGTTCTGGGCACAGCACTTTGGCACGCCAAACTACGCAGCCCATGGCGGTTTTTGTTCTGTGAACATGGCCGCGGCTGGCATCTATACGATGGGCGGCGCGTTCTGGGAATTTGGTCAACCCGATTGGGACCACACCAAACTGTTCATGCTGTTCGGCGTGGCCGAAGATCACGATTCAAACCCAATCAAGATGGGCATTGGCAAAATCAAAGCACGCGGCGCGCGCGTCATCGGCGTGAACCCAATCCGCACAGGATACAATGCTGTGGCTGATGATTGGGTCGGCATTACACCAGGCACCGACGGCTTGTTCATCCTCGCAATGATCCACTGCCTGATGAAGGCCGGTAAGATCGATCTGAACTATTTGGCACAATATACCAACGCGCCAGTGCTCGTGAACTCAGACGAAAAGTCGCCAGAATTCGGCCTATTGATGCGCGACGAAGATGGCAAAGAACTGGTTATCGACCGCGCCACTGGCAAACTCACTCCGTTCGACCAACCGGGCGTCAAGCCAGATCTATCTGCTACACACCGCGTTGCAGGCGTCACGCACCGCCCTGTGTTCCACATGATGGCCGAACGCTATCTCGAAGACGAATACGCACCAGAAGCTGTAGCCGAACGTTGTGGCATCCCAGCTGAACGCATCCGTGCCATCGCTGCCGAACTGGCCCGCGTCGCGTTCGAAGAAAGTTTTGAGCTGGATCAAGAATGGACCGACTTCCGCGGTGAGCACCACAAAACAATGACGGGCCGCCCTGTGTCCTTCCACGCCATGCGCGGAATTTCAGCGCATGCCAACGGTTTCCAAACTTGCCGCGCATTGCAGTGGGATCCTCTAGAGTCGACCTGCA
>JGI24919J38490_100167_pt1 | contig 16323 bp, 12 predicted proteins | sample LinPFosmplate7_FD_38490 | JGI IMG/M metagenome (IMG submission 38490) | reverse complement strand
TGCAGGTCGACTCTAGAGGATCCCACGCTCGTACTGCGAGTGCTGCGACCGCTCGTGGCGAGCTAGATCACGAGCCACAATCGCAGCGTCACGGACCTGGAGCGCCACTGCAAGCTGACGCTGCAGGTCAGCGTTCTTCTCCTCGAGACGGGTGCAGTCGGCGATCAGGTCGTCCATCACACCTGCGTACTGCTCGGTGACGATATCGAAGTCCTGCCAGGAGTCACCAACCACACTTCACAGTCAGTAGTTGTCTTCTTGGTGATGGCGGCGCCCTGTGTCTTGGTGGGGGCGTCCTAGCAATAATCACGTCATTTGGATTGAATTGCGATTGGCAGGTATGGAACACGACCGCACCTGATGTTGGGGTAGCGCCGTGCCCTGCAGTAAGCGCTCCGGTCTCGGTGCGGAAAACGCCTTTTTGGTGCATTTTCATATCAAAACCCCCAAAACTTTTTGCCAAGACGGGACAAGTGCAAGGCAACGCTGAAAAAGAGGCGTTTCCCGCAGGGCCAGCGCCGCTTCCTGGCAATGTGGGGCGGTTCCGGCGTGAGTGGACGAAGGCGACCGTGGAGATGGACTGCAGCGTTGGAAAATACGGCAAGGCGACAATCACGATGAAACAGAAGAACAATCCACATTGAATGAGTACAAACACGTTAGTAGTACTAGTCAGTGGCAGTACTAGTCAGAAGACGATTTTCATGTTACTGTAGTACTAGTCAGTGCAGTGTGTGTGTTACAGTTCAGCCGCTCGCTTCTTTGAGTTCGATTTGCCGACGTGTATGAGCCGAAATTTTGTATGAATGAGGAAGGTATTTATAGTTACACTTAGAGAGTTGGTACAGCTGGCGTGTCTTTCTCCTCTTTCTCCTTCCCATCCACAAACAGCTGACTCGCTGGAATCGAGCGCATAACCACCCACACTAACACCTGTAGCCCCGCGCACAGCAACAGAAGAGGCCTTCCGGTGCCATGCGAGATCTCCGCCCCACAGCCACAGACCTTACTTGCATGCATGCCCCTTCATTTTGCTGGCTGCTGCTGGCTGCTGCCCACCGCCTCACAGCCAAACAGTGCAGCCAACCCTCGCAGGGCGGTGCCATAGCTCTGGTGTTGCTGAAACGCTGAGGTCGCGGCTGGGCTTCAGGAAGCCCTGTTTGGCATTTTCTGCGATGTCGGCTGATGAGCTCGTGGTAGAGGCAGGGTGCTGGGAGCTGAACGGAACGTCTAAAGGGAGGCCTCGCGCGTGAGCCATGTGAAATTCAAACCTGATCTGAGACTACGACACGCCTCGAGCACACGGGCTATCGCAGGTAGTCAGGTAGACCGAGGGGCGGGCAGCCTGGTCACCGCTGCAGCCAGAATCCAACAAGTAATATACATTGGTATTGCACAGATACCCGCGAGCCGGCGCCTTGGCGCCTCCTCTCCCCCATGTGGGCAGCTGTGCCACCTTCAACCCACGCCACCATCAACCCGCCCGCCTCTGTCGGCTCCTACCACCCGTTCTAGTCGGTGCGGCTCTGCGCCATCACCTGCCCGACAACAGAGTGGAACTTGGATGGAATGTTCGCCGGTGAACTCGGCTTGGGCTGCTGGGCTAGCAGCGTAGCCATCATCTCGAGCATCTTCTCATTTTGCGCCGCCGACTTCTCATTCTGCGCAGCCATTTGCTCATTCTGCAGTTCCAGCTTTGCTACCTGTTTGCTCAACTGAGCCACGTCCTCTTGCACCTGGCGCGATGTGACGCGCTCCGCGTTCTGTTCTCCTGACTGTCTCTGCAGGATCTCTACGTAATGTGGGAAGTACTCCTCGTTGGACAGCTCAGCATCGCTCATCAGCGCCTCCTCGTCAATGATTGCCTCCGCCCGCCGCACATAAAACGCCACGTCCGCCGTGTCCATCACTTCGTCGTACAGCGTTGACACAATGGCAATGAGCACGTTGAACATCACGATGATGACAAGGTATAGAAACAGCAGGAACATCGCCATCGGAACGAACCCGTGGTATTGATCAATGTCAAAGTCCTGTACCATTGCCATCGTGGTGGTGAGCAGGCCCGGGAAGATGGTTCCATTCGCAGTGTAGAACGCATCGTTGGTCGGCATCGAGATGGCGAAAGCTGCACCGAAGCCCCATACTAGGACCACCATTACAAGAACGAATGTCTGAATCCAAGGAGATGTCCTCGCCGCCGAAATGATGTTGATCAGAGTTGCCGTCTCGAGCTGCAAAGGCTGCAGCAGCTTCAAAAAGCTGAGAGCGTTGATCAGCACACCAGCACCGCCCACTTGAGACAGCACAGTCGGAAAGCCGAAGCACTGTGCAGCGCACGCCACATACAAGGCGACGATACCAACCAGGTCGATTTGATTCCAACCGTCTTGCAAGTAAACTCTGACAGATTTAAGCGACAGCTGCCTGATCTCTTGCCTCACGACCAGGCTATTGCTCACTACAAGCATCACCACCAGAACATCAGCCATCATCCCTGCATTGAAGCTCGACCGATCCCAATCGCTCCAGCCACCGTTGCTTTTGAAGTCTTCTTGTTGCTCAGCTGTGTGTGTGCAGACCAGCAGTGCAACGCCTGCAAGCACAAAGTGGGCCACATACTTGTAGATTCGTGCAACAACCCGTTGCCTGACATATGTCTGCCACTTGAACCTCGTGACTGTCCGCATCAGGTTCGTTCGCATCAGTCTGTCGCGGTGTGAATCAGAAGTTCCTTGAGCTGCTTTGAGCAGCAGCGTGTACGGCGGCAGTGGATGGTCTGCGGTGGGGGCAGCAGCAAAGTCACGTAGCGCCAGCACCTGCAGCACAGAACTGCAGTTGATATCGGCCTCCTCTCCTTCATAGCCGTCCCAAGGCGGTTGACCTGACCCATCGGCAGAACCGCGCACCTCAAAGTCATCAAGCTCTTGAGTCAGCTCGAGCACCTGGCGCTGCTCGTAGAAGATACTGAACCCACCATCGCTGCAATCTTCAAGTATCAAAATGAAGGCAACCAGGTCTGCTCGCCACTTCTGAGCGATTGTGACCAGATCTTGTGTCAGGCAAATCGCTCCCGACAACCGCAACTTTGGATCCAGCCTGCTGATGAGAGCTTTTGCTATGCGCGGACGCTGGTTCTCGACTGCCGTGTGCAGAGCTGTGTGGCCCTCTTTGTTGAGCAGCGGTAAGTAACCCACGCTGCCAGAAAGCCAGCCTTCAATCACATCGGCGGGAATCTTCTCCCGTGGGCTGCGAGCACAGTGGTGCAGCACAGTGTCGCCGGTGTTTTCGTCGCGGAAATTGACGACGTGCGGCCACTTCTCGAGCAGAGATGGGATCGAATCAGGATTAATGTCGCTGAGGCGGTTGAGCTGCTCGAGGGAGAAGTTGCCGTCCTGCTCGAAGGTGCGGATGAAGGCGCTGACGTCGATGAGGTAGAGCTGGCTGTCGACGGCTGCCTGCAGGACGAGCGGCGGAGCTGCGCTGTGGCCGTCGCTGTGATCGGCAGGCGTTCCTGCTGCGCCGTCCGTCGGTGATGGGCTCGCCACCCAGCAGAGAGAGGCGACCGGAGAATTACCGACTGGTCTGGGCATGCGCCCGGCCGGCAGCATCAGCGCGCGGAAGCACCTGCTCCAGGCCGGCTCCTCGCCAGACTCGACGTGCACGATCGCAAAGTCTTCGCTGTCACCTCCGCACACCAGCATGTACTCGCCGCACGGCGACATATGGAGCCAAGCCCAGCCGAAATCGCGCACTTTGAAGCTCTGCAGCTCCTTCCACCCGTCCACTTCCATGATCTGGACGGACTGGGTATCGTGACGCCAGTACGCCAGCCGCTCGCCCCCACTGTAGAACTCAGCGCCGTGTGTGAGATCACCTTGACAGCCGGGCAGCTCGTGCAGCGCCTCGCCGCTCTCCAGGTCGCGCACCAGGCCGCATTCTTCCCAACCAGTCGTGACGAAGAAGCGGTTGCTCGGGTGCACCAGGCAGCCGTGGATATTGCCACCCTTGGTGACGGGGATCTTGTGCCGCAGCTCGCCCGTCGCGGCGTCGTAGATCCACGCGTGGTTGCCCCAGATCGTGAGCAGCTTGCCGTCGGGGCTGTAATCGATGCCGCCAAGGAAGCCATCGTCACCGCACGAGAGCTGCCGCAGCTCCTGGCCCGTGTGCAAGTCACGCAGGGAGACCTTCTTCAGCTTCGTCATAGCCACGGCCACCTGCGCGCCTGCAGGCTGCAGCGCAAGTGCCACCCACCAGGCTTTGATCTCCTCCTCCGCGTCCGTCTGCCACAGCACCTTGCCGTCGGACCGCCGCACTGCCACCAGCCGCCTGCCGCTCGCCAGCACCACCACCGTGTCCGAGGCAACGGCGGCGCTGAGCGCCTGCTCCGCCTCGCCCGGCATCGCGTACGTGGCGAGCGGCCCACGCGGCAGCAGCTCGTGCACCCGCACTGGGTTGCCGCTGTTGCCGCCCGTCGCGAGCAGATCGTCCGCCGGGCTGAAGGCGCAGGCGTGGTGATCCTTGGTCTGGATGACGCGGACGCAGACCGCCACCTCCACGTCCCAGATCGCGAACTGGTTCGACGGGTGATACCCGGCGCAGAGGAAGCGCCCGTCGTGGCTGAAGGCCGTGGAGCACAGATGCTGCGGCTCGGCCTGCGGGTTGCTGAGGAGCTGCGGCGGGTCGCCCCAGCCGTTGGCGCTCGAGAAGAGGGCCAGCCCCTCCGTGCTGGCTGGGGGTCCATCCATCCCCACCGCCAGCTTCGTGCCGTTGGAGCTCATGGCCAGGCTGTGGGCCTTCGCTCCCGGCACCTTCAGCGTGGTCAGCACCGCAAAGTCCGACTGCACCGCATACAGCCGCACCTGCTTCATGTTGGGCTTGCCATTCCGCCCGGTGACCGCCAGCACCTCCTCCGAGAAGGCCAGGCAGTTGTGGCCCCATTCATGCTGCACCGCGGGAAAGTCCTCGATCGTCTTCACGGCGCTGTTCGACCGCGACTCCCGGATCTCCAGCACACCCGTCTCCCACCGCACCGCCGCCACCAGCGCGCCGTCGCGGCTGAACGCCACCCCAGCAAAGCGCGTGCCCGTCCCGATCTCCCACAGCAGCTCGCACCGCGGCTCCTCGCCGTCGTCGCCGCGCTGGGTGAACTCGTACATGGCCAGGCCGTCCGTGGTGGCGATGCAGAGCAGCTGCCCGTCGGACGACACAGCCGATGTCAGGATCGCGCCGCCGTCGCGCTTCACGCCGCCGTTCGTGCGCTCGCTAGTGCACAGGTCCCACAGCGAGAGCTCCTTGGTGTTGCAGTCGCCGTGCACCAGCGTCTGGGCGTCGGGCGTGAAGCAGAGGCCGCCGCAGATTGTGGCGCCCTCTGCGGTCTCGCGCAGCGTGCGGTGGGCGGGAGCATTGGGCGGGCCGCCTGCGGCTGTATCGGTGTACGGGAAGTCGTCGTCCGGAAAGTCCACGCTGCCCAGCACGCGGAGACGCTCCTCGTCGTCCGCGACGGCCTTGGCCGAGCTGACGACCTGACGCAGCTTCGCGACCTCCGCCTTGTGCCGCTCCTTCTCCGCCAGCGCGGCCTGGAGCTCCTGCCTGGCAATCATGGCTTCGGACTCTGAACCGTTCTCGGACGCCGAGTCGTCGCGGTGCACGGAGCGCGGCGTCAGCTGCGCGACCTGTTGCCGCAGCAGCGCAATCTCTTCCTGCACCGTGCGCTCGAGCGCTGCGCTCGGCGTCGTCGGCGGTGGGGCTGCTGCGGTGCTGCGCTCGCCACCGCCGCGCTCGCCCGGCGGATGCAGCTCGCTCTGGAGCTCGGCGATCTCCGCCTCGAGCTCGGCCATCTCCAGCTGCTCGTAGCCGCCGCCCTGCCGCATCGCCGCCGCCCAACGCCGAGGGCTGTCCGAAGTCAATAGCGGTTGGGCCCGGGTGCGAGGAAAGCCGACACACCGCGAGGCCGAGCGCTTTTGCGGTGCGCATCAAAATTGCCCCGCGAAACACTGGACCGCTCCATCGCATTTGAGAATCGATCACGCCACGCGTGCACCTACCGCTGCCACCGCGCCGACTCTCGCGACCTGTCTCTGGTCATTTCACCCCGAGCTCCTGCAGGTTCTGTGCCTCATCGGTCGCTACTGCCAGCAGCACGTGCGATGGCCGAGACGACCGCGTTGCTGCTCCGCTTCGCGGCCACCACACTCGCACTCGCGTCGTCGCCCGCGCTGGGGATCACGACCGCCCGAACTGGCAGTCCGCAGCGGCTACTACCGCCTTGGGCACCCACCTACAGCATGCGGCAGTCCACCTTCATCGAGCCGTGCTCCAGCACCATGGAGCCCTTCAACGCCTCGTTCGGCGCGGAGTACGGGATCATCAGCTACGACTGGAGCGGTGAGCGTCTTGCTGCGTCTGTGCTCTTGCCTATTTACACCTAACCTCAGCCTGACGCCGGCTTGCACGCGCTCTGCTGCCAGGCCAGAAGGCGGTGTGGAGCAAGGCCAAGCCGATGAACTGCAGCGAGGTGCTGGTTGAGCAGGCGCGGCTGACCAAAGCCCAGAACAACGCCACCCACGTGTTCGTGTACCAGAACCTGGTGAAAGCCTTGCCCTGGATGACTCCAGTGCGCGAGAAGCTCGAGGACCCCAGCTACTGGGGGTTCTTTCTGCGCAAGAAGAACGCGACTGGTGTCGATGCTACCGGCGTGCTCTATCACGACACAACCTCGCAGCCTGTGAGTGGTGACTGCGGCAAGGGTGTCCAGTGTGGCGAGTACCTTTGGGATGTGCGTAAACCGCCGCTCACCATCATGATGCAGTGTGCACTGTATGCTCGTACTGTACAGCAGGCAGGGCCTCAATCGTATGCCGCCTGGCTGTGCTATGGCTGCAGCACAGGAATGGCTCCATGCTGACCGAGTTCTTGGTCAACGATGTCATCGGCCACAAGACGCTTGGCATGGGCTCGCCGTACGTTGACGGATTTTACATCGACGACGAGGTACGCTGCATGCAGACTGCAGATTACCCAGATCAATTAGATGCCACCCGCGTTGCCTCCTGCCACGACACGTCTCTGATATTATAGCAACTTGGCTGGCCGCTGCGCGCTTGCCACTCCAGTGGGACGCTGCAGGTCCAACAGAAGAGAACCCTGCGTCCGTGAAGGAAACAGGCCTGTCGAAAGAGGATGTGGCGGAGATGATTACGGCGTGGGCCAAGAACTTGGCTGCCGCGCAGGCAGGAATCGTGGCTGCTGGGGGGTACAACCAACAGCTGCTGTATGGGGACTACCACGTTTCGAATCACAACAAGGAGCTGTCATGCGGCGCGTTCCTGCGGGAGGCCTGCCAACCGGTGAGCGACAGCCGCCGCCGCCGCCGCTGCCGCAGTCCCTCTCTGTCCCGACTGTCCCTCCTCTCTGTGCTCTTGCAACGCAGTAGTAAGCTATCTCTGATGACTGCTGTTCTGTGGACATCGTGTAGAATGCGAGCATGCACACCGCCGCGATGATGTACGGCTACACGCAAGTCACCGAGAGCCCGCACCGCCCCTTCTTCCCCAACGGTTCGCTGCCGGCATTCGAGCAAGACCTAGCCTCGTTCCTCCTCGCCCGAGGAAAATACGCATGGTTAGGCTCCGGCTGGGAGGGTTGTCACAACGGTGATTACTACAACGGGAGTGCACCGTACCACAATGACATGCGACCGGCGGGGCTGATGCTGGATTACGGGACCCCGGTCGATGAGCACTGCATTAACCTCGACGCACCGCCACCTCCACCTCCATTGTCATCGTCATCGTCGTCACCCGCCTGTGTTGGCTACCTCGTGAGCGGCGCTGGGACCGCGGCTGCGAACGGTTGCTACAAGCCCGCGAGAAACTTATGTGGCGGCATGGTACCCTCGGGCTTTGAGCTGAATGCGAAGTACCAGCTCTATAGTTTTGGGGGGCTGTGGAGGATTGGTTGGTGTGGGCACGACAAGAGCCTGGACTATATGGCAACGAAAGGCAGCGCGCTGCCGCCGGAGTCGGAGGGGGGCTGCGGGGAGGTGGGAGACCAATCAGAGCACTGCAGCGTTTACAAGAAAGAAATGAATGCCTTATATACCCAGGGGCTAAAGGTCCATGTAATTTACCAAGACAGGTTCCAGACCGCAGGACCTCAGCAATAATCACGTCATTTGGATTGAATTGCGACTGGCATGGCAGGTATGGAACACGACCGCACCTGATGTTGGGGTAGCACCGTGCCCTGCAGTAAAGCGCTCCGGTCTTGGTGCGGAGAACGCCCTTTTGGCGCCATTTTCATATCAGAAAACGGTCTTTTGCCAAGACAGGCTTGGGACAAGCGCAAGGCAACGCTGAAAAAGAGGCGTTTCCCGCAGGGCCAGCGCCGCTTCCTGGCAATGTGGGGCGGTTCCGGCGTGAGTGGACGAAGGCGACCGTGGAGATGGACTGCAGCGTTGGAAAATACGGCAAGGCGACAATCACGATGAAACAGAAGAATAATCCACAATGAGTACGAGCATGTTCTAGGCTACTCTGTGTGTTGTAGTTCAGCTGCTCGCTTCTTTGAGTTTGAGTTTCACCGACGTGTATGAGCCAAAATTTTGCATGAATAAGGAAGGTATTTATAGTTGCAGTTAGAGAGTTGGTACAGCTGGCTTGTCTTTCTCCTCTTTCTCCTTCCCATCCACAAACAGCTCACTCGCTGGAATCGAGCGCATAACCACCCACACTAACACCTGCAGCCCCGCGCACAGCGATAGATACCCACCGCGCCCGAACGCTGTTCTGATCGCTCTCGAGGCACCACCAGTGGCAGCGGCAGCAGCTGAGGAGTTGTTAAAGAATGCGTAGAGCCAAGCCCACACGAGTGGTCCAAACATGGTAGTCATATCGCCAAGCCCAGAAAACGCGGCGTTGATCTCAGCAATCCCTAGGTTGCCAGCGTTGATACCCTGCGCGTCACAATCAAAGCCAGAAGATAGCGACCGCTGAGCTTTCCGACTTGCAGGTTGGGTCAATCAATCGAGGCAAATCATCGAACTCAATTGAGAACTTGTCTGGGAGTTTTCCAGATTGAAACATGAAATCCCAGCATAGATTGTTGCCTCTTGTGAGCGACCTGTGCCACCATCATCGATCGCATCGCCGCAGGCATCCCCGCCGGTATCGTCTGCAGGAGCACAGAGAACGCAGTAAACATCATGGCGCTCACCGCGCGCGAGCCGCCCCGCCACGCGTGCGCTTGCAGGAAGTAGCTCAGCGCGGAGATCAACGCTCCAACCTCAAACGTCCGGCGGTTTCCGAACGCAGCGAGGAAAGGGCGGATGATAAACTTCTGACTCGCCGCGCCGCTGAGGCTGAAGATCGAGGAGAAGTGCGATAAGTTCGTCGGACTCCACTCGAGTACGCCCATGGCGTACGAGTTCCGCGTGGCGTTGGTGCTATTGCAGAAGAACCAAACGGTGCTGGAGAGCGTGAGCTTCCGCAAGCCGGGGCCGTTGGTAAGCAGCTGGTAGATGTTTCCCAGCACATTCGAGCGCGCCATCCTGAACGGTTTCCGATCTTTCTTCGCGAGCGTCTCCGGCATGGTGGCGCTGACTGCGCTGAGTATCACCACCAACACGGAGGATGCGTAGAAGACGGTCTGAACGCCGTAGCGCACGAGCATGAGCGGGCCTGCAATGTTGGCAAGGAAGGCAGCCGCCTGACAGTAGACCTGATCCGCGGTCTTGACCTGCGATGAGAGCAGTGGGCGCGAGCCAAACACGTCGCTGTGCTGCGCGGCATGCACAGGCCACACGCCTCCAGAAATCGACCAGCAGAACCACTCCGCCATCATCCGGCCCCGGAGCGACATCCACGGCTGCCCGAGGATCATCCAGAACACAAACCAGCCCGCACGGCCAGCCGTCGCAAAGAAAACCCGACCGAAGCGGTCTGCGAGCCCGGCGACGACGGGGCTGACGAGGAACTGCCCGCCAGCGTTGCCAATTTTGCTGTAGCCGTAGTGGATGGCCATTAGCGCGGTGTCGTTGCCGCACAGAGCCATGTAACTCTGGTTCCATGCGGCGCCTTGAAACGGGAAGAGGAACTGCTCCACCACAGCCAGCACCACGCGTGTGAGCACAGCGCGGGATTAGGCTGGCGTTTCAGTCCGGGACAGACTGACTGAGTACCGTACTCACTGCTGATATGACCTCGATGGCACGCTGCCGCAGCACGAAGCTCTTCTCCCAGGGCGTGAGCTGCTCCAGCAAACCTGCGTGCATACTACCTCGCATGAAGGCTGCTGCTGGTAGTAGTACGCGGAGCTGTAGCGTTCAGGCCATGCAGCTGCAACTCGTGTGTTTTCACCCCGTTGGTGCGCTGCCGCCGCCGCGCCGGCCGCGGCCGGCCGGGGCCGAACCGCTGCGAAGTTTATATAAAGGATATGAATGTGATTGGACCCATCCAATCGCATTGAAATTTCGCGATGGTCACTCCCTCGATCCAGCATGCGTAACGTTCGCAGCTAGTACTAGCGATCGAGGGAGCGAGGGCTGAAACCACTCAACGACCGCGCCGGCCTGCTCGCTCGTTGCCACATTTCGCGCGAAATAGTGCGATTTCGGAGCGAATTTGGCTGGAAAAGAGTGAGTGCGGTTTGTTGCAGCACCACGGAGAAGTGAAGAGAACGCAGAAGTGAGACGTCTGAGTGAAACATGGCGGTGGGCTGGTCGCCGCGCGCTGCGGCGCTGTGGCTGTCGCTCGGTTTGACGGCGACGCTGGCGCAGCTGGCCGGCGCGTCGGTCAACGTCGAAGACTTTGGCGCCAAGCACGACGGCGTCACCGACGACACGGCCTCGATTCAGCGAGCCATCGACTCGCTGCCGTCTGGCGGGCTCGTGCTGCTCCCGGCAGGCCAGTACAACATCAGCGGCAGCGTCTCCGTGCCACACGACTACACGATCCTCAGAGGGGAGGGGCGCGCCACCAGGCTCATCACCAACCAGCTGCCGGCCGTGTCCGCGGCAGGAGCCAACCCAGGTGCCGAATTGGCTGTCGTGGAGTTCTCGGCCTCCCAGTGAGTACTGTACTGACTGTAGTAGACTAAGTAGTGACCTCGCAACCCCTGCCCCCTGCCACCCTGTGACCCTGTGTCAGTCACTCTCCAGGAGCGTTAGCTCGTACCGAGCTCTCATCTCGGGCGCGCTGCCACACGACGTTGGACTGATGTTGCGTAGTGGTGGGCTGGAGGACTGCATGATCGAGGTGCTGGGCAACGCCACGCGTCTGCGGAACGGCCTGCGCGTCGGCCCGAATCTTCACACTGTCACGGGCGCTCAGAGCAAAGCAAACTACGTCATGAACAACTACAACAGCTTCCGGAACCTCTACATCGCCGGGTGCTACAACGCAATAGAGATGGAGTGCGGTCCGTCCGTCGACGGCGGGGACAGTGGCTGCTGGTACAACTCTTTCAACGTCGTCCTGATCGAGTATTCCGACCGTGGGATCTGGCTGCGAGGCTCGCGCTGGATGGGTCGCTCTGGCGTCAACCGCAACCAATTCTATTCCGTGCGGGTCGGGCAGGCTATGAACACAGGCCTTCAGATCGACGCAGGAGATACAAACCAGTTCTTTGGCTGCTCGTTTGAGGGCATCGACACTGCTGGTAGGAATGATCCGCCGGTTGCGGTTGTAATCGCTGCGCATGGGGTGCTCGCCAATGGCACGCAGGTGAGCGGGGACAACAACAACAATCAATTGTTCGGGACGTCTTTCGAGGCTGTCAAGCTCGCTGTGATGAACAACAACTCCTACACGCACTTCTTCGGTGAGTGATGATAACAGCAGCAGCGCAACACAGGCAGCACACTCCTGCTCCTCGAGCCAGGAGACAGTTGGCAGTGCCACGTGGATGAACATAGACAGTTGGCAGATCCACGTGGCACTGCATAGTATATCCACGTGGATGAGCATAGAGCAGGCACGTGGAGCTGACGTCATCGTATCACCTGCTGCCTTGTGCCGCTGTACTGTACGTTTGTTTGTGATTGGTGATCAACGCACGCAGGCCAGACAATCACCGACATTCCAGCCAACATCAATCCGGGCGGAGTCACCGGCACAGCAGCGCCACTGACTTACGGTTTGTCTTCAGGAGGGTACGGGGACTGGAAGTGCTGCAGCCAGCTGCCGCACAGCTGCTACGACAAACTACCGAAGGAGTGCCAATGAGCGAGCAGCACCAGCCAGGAGCAGACGATTGTGTGCTTGTGATTGGATCCAGAGTTTGTTCCCCAGCGCAGGATACACTACGTAATTAATGGACTACATTGAGGCCCGCTGCGGTGCACGACTCCTCCGCTGCTGCTGCTGCTGCCGTTGCACTTGCCGACCGGTGTCTGCATCTGTCCCGTCATCAGTGACGACTGTGCCAGCAGCATCAGCAGTGTCGTCAGCAGCAGTCGCCGCGCCGCGCAGCCGCCAAAGCCCTGCTCTATGCAGCGACACCGCTGTCGCATCGAAATCTGCCATGCTGATCTCAGTAGCTGAGGGCTGTTGCTGCTGCTGCTGCCTGTCGCCTGCTGCTCGATCCGCCTGGCTACCTGAGGATAAAGCGGGCGAGAGCACCGCCTCCACAAACTCGCAGACATAGCCAGCCGTCAGCGCTACCAGCTGCGTGGCCCGCGGCTCAGTCACACCCGGCGGGCAGACGGTCCGCAGGGCTGTGATCCGCCGCTGCGAGAGACGGCTTAGCGTTGCGAAAATCCAGCGCGGCATCGCAAAGCTGAGCATCGTTAGCAGGCTTGTGCAGCCATCGTGGCCACAGGGCGCGGGCACCAGTGCGTGCCATCGCTGTGCCTCCGCTGGGGCGTGCTCGTCCAGTAGATCTACCCACGCGGTGTGGTTATCAGGCCGCACAGCCGTATCATCCGTGGCATGCACTATCAGCAGCGGTGGCGGCGGCAGCTTCGGCTGCCGTTCCAAGGGGTGCGTCTCCAGCAACCTCGTCATGTCCCCAGCATTCGAATGGAGCAGCACGGCGCCGCGGACGCGTGCGTCCGACAGCGCGAGGTGCGCACACTGGCTGCCACCTCGTGAGTGGCCCACCACAGCAACCCGCTCCGGGTCCAAGTGCTGTCGGTGTGTTTCCAGTACGTGCGCCAGCAGCGCCCTGACGGCGCCCAGCCTCGCCTCCACAGCCTCGTGCTGGGAGAGATCGATCGCAGCCACAGCGTTGCCCCGTGCGGCCAATGCCTCGCAGAGCTCTGCTGCGATGAATGAAAACGCCTCAAAGCCCTGCACCAGGATCACGAGGCCTCCGGAGCCCACCCGGTCGCCGCCGGCCTGTGGCGCTGCCTCATCAGCGGCGCTGCTGCGGCGCCAGTGCGCTGTCGATGTGGTGCTCACTGCAGTGCTGCGGAACAGGTGTGGCGCAAGCGTAAGCGTCAGGGCTGCAAGCACCCGGCCCGCCGGCCCGGGTAGGACCCACGGCGGCGCGGGCCGTGCGGCCTGCGATTGGAGGTAGGAAAAGTAGGGCAGCGCTGGCCGCGGAGCTGTCGGGAACCAGAGCGAGAAGGCGACGCGGCCGCCGTCGACTGCGCAGCTGCTGGTCGCATACCCTACGGTCGCGGGCTCGCCGGGTGTCAGGCGCGGCCCAAGGCGCACGGCGACCTGCAGCGCCAGCAGCAGCGCCCCGGCGGCGGAGGCCAGCACCGCGACGACCGCCATTTTGGGAGGCTCAGGGCGCCGCGCGGCCGGGAGGCTAGGGCCGCAGCGGCGCTGGGGCAATTCATATGATTTTAGGGGCAGTTGGCAGCGGTGATCTCGATTTTATGCTTGTCTGTCATGTGTTGTCGATGACCGCGCTTGCCGAGGCTTCGGTCCGCCTTTGCCAGAAAGCTGTGGTTCGAAGCCATTCGAAGCAGCAGTTGACAGCCGCACACATACGGCGAAGGCACCGCGAACAACGCAACGGCGGTCAGCACAGCTCGTACGGAGTAGCCGAAGCAAACATGCAAGACCAGCGCGAGGCTGTTCAGCAGGAAGCACGGCCGATGACTCCCGGCGACACGACAGCTGTGCCCAGCCTTCAGATTCTTGCTTGCAATGCCCGCAGGCGTTTGTATTCTAACGTTGGAAACCAGTAGGTAAAAACCACAATACAAGAACTTTCGTTCACTATCTATATGACCCCAGCACGGGGGTGTTGTGAAGCCGTCTCGCTACCTAGCGAAAGCAGCGGCTGGCACTTGTGGGCGCGGCGCGTCGTGTTCCAGATTCACCTGAAGCACGCCGACGCGTCCCAGAGCAGCGAGACCCCAACGTCGTCGCCGGCGGTCACCCCAACGTCACCCGCTACACTCGCAAGCTCTGCTAGACAAACTCGACTCGCCGAGCTCGCCAAGGCCGGTGACGACGCGGAGGTCGCGAGGGCGATCGTCGCTGGCGCTGGAGCAGATGGCTTTTTGGAAGAGCCCGATGTGAACGGCCGCACGGCGCTGCAGAACGCCTGCACCGCCGGTCACCGCGGGGTGGTCGTCAAGCTGCTACTGGCTGGAGCGAACCCTACTGTTAGAACCGATGCCGGGCACAGCCTGATGCACCTCGTCGCGCGCGGCAGCGGCTCCTTGGACGTGGCGAAGAGGTTGCTGCAGAAAGCGCCGGACCTCAAGACCGCCAAGTGCAACCTGGGCTGGACGCCGCTGCTCTACGCGAGTGAGGCGGGCAACTGGCCGCTATGCGACATACTCGACGCGCGGTTCATGAACGTGGCGTCTCCTGCCGAGGCAGCGACAATTTCGTTCGTGAACGTCCCATCATCAAGATGCCCCTCGCAGGATGCGGTTGATGCGAAGCTTCGGAAGCTGCAGGCCGAAGAGCGAGCACGCCGCGCTGCCGGAGAGGAGATTGTGAAGGGCGCAAAGGATAACGTCTACCGGATAGAGCCTACCTCTGGAACGATTATCGGCGGGTTGTAGCCACACCAGGTGGTCTGTAGGATGTAGTCATGCGACGTGCGCGCTACGAATGAATTGATAGTAGTAACGACAGCTGTACTAAGTACTCACAGCCCGGCGGTGGCAGCAGCGCCACCTCCTGTTGATCTACTGATCACGAACGTCGCCAGCACTGCCGCGTGATCTGACGGCCACGGGCTGTTCCCCACCTCAGCACACTCAGTGCTGTCGCATACTAGCATGCATTCTTTCAGGACGATGTGGCTGCGTGGGTTCGCCTCCGGTGGAGGAGACGCGAGATAAATGTAGTCGATGCGGTCGCTGATCTCGCCGTGGGTCTCGATGAACTCGCGTTCTGACGCTGATGTCTGCGCCAAGTACTGACTCCAATCCCACGTCCAGGACTTGCGAGGTACGATGCCCGTGCGCTGGCAGTGTGCATAGTAGCAGTCCAGCAGCCCTACGGCCTCCGCTGCCTTGGAGCAGGGCCAGGCGACCGGCAGATCGCCGCTGCCATCCAGGTGGCTGGGCTCGTTGAAATCTCCCGACAGCAGGCAGTGCCGCCCCTGCGCTATCTGGGTTGCCAGTGTGGCGCGCCAGCCAGCGACTTCTTTCTCGCGCAGCTCGGCCGCCTCCCGGGTGACCTCAGCCACCACCGCCCCGGTGGGCTCGCCCGCTTTGAGCAGGCGCGCTGCCGTGTATGGACCGTAGGGACCCGCGGCCAGATGGACGTTGTGGACGGCCAGCTCGTTGCCAGCGGGCGTGGTCACCACGGCAGTGCCGGTGCCTTCGTCCACGCTGAATGCCCACGCGCTGAGGAACGCCGTGGCGTAGGCTGTTCCCTGCGGGTACCCAACCCAGGCACGCCAGCTGCCTCCCAGCGCCGCGACGATGGCGTCGATATTCCCGCCGCCGTCGCGCTCCTCCTTCGGCCTGTCCCACCACCCTCGGCTGTGCGGCTCCTGGATCATCACAATCGTGGCGCAGCTCGCTGCAATCACCTCCGCGACCCGGGCCTGCGGGCCATACTCCACGCCGCCGAAGAGAATGTTGAACGACAGGGCCAGCACCTCCTCCTCGCCCGCCTGGTCCTGGCCCGCCATGCTCGCGTCTCAGAGCGCTAAGTACGTGCCGCACGAAGTGCCCAGTGTAATGATGTGATGGATGGATGGCGATGATGGAGCTGTAGCTGGGGAAGATGCCCGTGTACGTGGGCGCGGCAGGGCGACGCGGCACGAACGCGACGGGCGTGGGAGCGGGCGGGTGTACGTGAGAAGTTGGGAGTCCCTGAGGGGGGGGGCCGAGCTAGGGGAATAGGGAATTAGCCAAGCTCCGCCAATGGCGGAGCACTAGGCAGCTAGGGAACGCGGGGC
>JGI24919J38490_100202_pt1 | contig 16439 bp, 15 predicted proteins | sample LinPFosmplate7_FD_38490 | JGI IMG/M metagenome (IMG submission 38490) | reverse complement strand
CAGCCAGGTCATCTGCCACTGCTGCAGGCAGGGCCTGTCGCTCATCGGCCCCCTCGCCGACCCTGCCCGACCGGGAGAGCATCCGACCGAACCGGGCCAGATCGCGCAACGTGCAGGACATCCCACCGGAGGACACGGGGATGCCGAGATTGTCCAGGCTCACCGCAGCGTCTTCGGCGGCGCCCATAGGCCCCCAGATGCGCTCGGACACCCCGTCGATCCACCGCTGTCCGGTCGCCCTGGAGACCGCCCAGGCCAGGACGTCCGTCGTAACCGACTTGTAGAGGAAGACCTCCCCGGGTTCGGTGGCACGCTCCGTGAAGCCGAGGATCGCCTCCTGAATGCCGTTCGGACCATCCCAGTCGGGAGGTGTGGGCGTGAACGCCATCGCCCGGCCGTAACGCATGATGTCAGACTGGTTGTCGCTGTAGTCCTCGACGAAGCGGATGCCATCGGTCATGTCCAGGGCCTGACCGACGGTGACCGGAGCAAAGGCGGTCTGCGCCAACTCAGGTACGTGGTCGGTGAGCGGATCGTCGAGGCCCATCACACCGTCGTGGATGGCCAGCATGGCGAGGACGCCGGTGACCGTCTTGGTCATGGAGAACATGGCGTGTCGGGTGGACGGGCCCATTGCGTTGGAGTACCGCTCGAGCACGACCCGTCCCCGGTGGAGGACCAGGAACGCATCCGTGTAGGTGCCGTGCAACATCTCATCGAGGGTCCATCTGCCGCCGTCGCCGTCGTCGATTGACAGACCGTCCAGGTCCAGGCCGGGCCCGGCCGGCGATGCCGTCGCCAGCCCGGTGGCCGGGCCGTCACCGCGGCTGATCCGACCGGAGGCCCGCAGTTCGTCCATGTGGGTGAGCGCCCAACGGATGTGGGGCCATGCCAACCAGTTGCCGTGGTGGACGCGCTTGTCGACCGGAGGGGGACTTCCCACCATCAGGCCGTGCTCAGCCGCTGTCAACGGCTCGGGAAGCACGTCCAGCTCGGTGGGCCGTGGCCGCCCGGTCTCCGGGTTGATCATGGTTACGACAAGCCTGGGGGTCAACATCGGTTCGGGTTCTCCTCAACGGTTTCCCGGGTAGGGGCCGGCCGGGCCACCACCGGGCGTCCACCCGTGGGATCGTGGTCGGGTCGGCTGGTACTGGCCGGGCCGGCCAACTCCTGTGTCGCCACAGAGCCACCGGCGAGGTGCACGGCGGTCGGCCTGCCCTGCATATCGGTGACCACGGCCTTGGCACGCAGCAGGAGGTGGGCGTTGCCGTCCAGGACAGCAGCCAGCAGGTCCACGTCGACTGGCCCGGTTGGCTGCCATGCGGTGGCGACCACCGCTACGTCCAGCGCACCAGCGGGCGTCGGTTCCGTGGAGTCCAGGCCACCCAGCACGAGCGGAACCCACCTGTCGTCGTCACGTGCCTCCACCACGGGGGTGTCAGGCGCCACCTCGGCACACCAGACCCTGGCTGCAGCACCTCCACCGGCATCGATATCGGTCTTGGTGAGGATCAGCGGAACGACAGTCTCGGCCTGCCGTCTGACCAACGGCCCGTAGTTCGCATCGGAGGCTCGGGAAACCACGCTCGTGGCGTCGACTGCTACGACCACACCATCCAGCCGTATGCGCCGCCGGTCACCATAGGCGGCGACGCGGTCCGGCTCCGCCACGCCGCTGGCCTCAATCACCAGTCGATCCGGTGGGCGATCCGAAAGCACCAGGTCCCGCAGGGTCAGGGCGAGGGAGTCGCCAATGGAACAGCAGACACAGCCGTTGGTGAGCTCCACGGTGGCGCCGTCCCGGGCCGCCACCAGCTCGGCATCCAGGTTCACGGCCCCCACGTCGTTCACGACCACAGCGAAGCGTTCGCCACCTGACGCCCTCAGGAGGCGGTTCAGAAGGGTCGTCTTTCCGGACCCCAGCCAACCGCCCAGCACCACCATCGGGATGCGATCGGGTCCGAGGTGCCCGCCGGAAACCGGCACGGTGGTCATCACCCTCGGTTCTGGTTGTATCCCACGGCGGCCAGGGCCAGTCTTCGGAAGTCGGCGATTGTGGAATCGTCGAGCGGCTGGCCATCCAGAACAGCGCGGTAGTAGATGGGGCCGAGGAAGAACTGCTCGAGGTGCTCCATCTCGATGTCGGTATCGATCTCGCCCCGCTGGATTGCCCGGAAGAGGATTTCGCGCATGGTCGTCCACGTGGCGTGGCGATCGGCGGCCATGGCCGCTCCCACCTCGGGGTCGTGCGCCGATACCTCCAGGAGGCTCGCTGCGATCTGGCGGAAGCCCGGCTGGTTGTACTTGGCCTGCCTGTCGGCGTACCAGTGGTCCAGATCGGCCGCAAAGTCACCCTGGTCCTCGACGTGGGCGCGCCCACCCCAATGTTCCATCACCGCCTGGAAGATGGCTTTCTTGTCCGACCATCGACGGTAGATGGAGGTCTTGGAGACCCGGGCCTCGGAAGCCAGTCGATCGGTTGTGAACGCGGTCAGACCACCGTCGGCAAGCATCCGGAGTGCGGCATCGAGGATCGCGTCGCCCGCCGGGTCGGCCCGCACGGGCACCCCATCGCCATCTTCCATACTTGCGTCCTCCCTGTCGCCTGCCATACCGTGCCCCCTGAGAGCGGCCGGTGTTTCTCCCGCTCTCCGGTAGACGGGACCTACCGGTTGCCGACGGATCACGTCGGCTACGGCGGGCCCTTGCCGGAGGCAGGAGAATACAGTACCGTACCGTACTGTCAACTAAGTGACCGGTGTCACGCCCGCTTCGGCGGGCGCTTCGCCGTATTCGGATTCATCAACACCCTGGAGGGGACCATGCGTCGCAACCGACGTGTTCTGCTGGCCCTGGGTCTGGCGATCACCATGATCGCCAGTGCCTGCGGCTCCGATGATGGCGGGGATTCCGCCTCTGGTAGTGGTTCGGCTGCGGCCACCACTGCTGCTCCTGCTGCTACGACAGCTGCTCCGGCGGCAGCGGCTACGACTGCTGCTCCGGCTACGACTGCGGCTCCGGCTCCTGAAGAGGTGGCGACGGTCGAGGACCATCTGGGTGATGGTTCCCTGGGGACCGTCGAGGTGGGTCCCGGCGAGGAGATCCAGATCCGTTCGTTGAACGCCATTTCTGGTGATGTTGCGTTCCTGGGTATTCCGAACCAGCGTGGCGTCGAGTTGGCGATTCGTGACTACGGGCCCATTGGTGGCCATGACGTCACGATCGGCACGGGTCTCGACGACCTGTGCAGTGCTGATGGTGGTCAGGCTGCGGCCCAGATGATCGTTGCCGACGAGGATGTCGTTGGTGTGATCGGCACCAGCTGTTCTGGTGCGGCTACTGCTGCGAGTCCGTTGATCTCTGAGGCCGGGATGGTGATGATCTCGGGTTCGAACACGTCTCCGGCGCTGACCAGTGACCTGGCTGGTACGGCTGGTCCGAACTACAACCCGGGCTACTACCGCACGGCTCACAACGACCTGTACCAGGGTGCTGCTGCTGCGAACTTCGCCATTGACGTGCTGGGTGTCAGCACGGCTGCTGCGATCCATGATGGTGACCCGTACACCAACGGCCTGGCGCAGGCCTTCGCCGATGCGTTCGAGGCTGCCGGTGGCACGATCACCGGGTTCACGGCTGTGAACAAGGGCGACACCGACATGGTCCCGGTCCTGACCGAGATCGCCTCGGGTTCACCCGAGATGTTGTTCTTCCCGATCTTCCAGCCTGAGGGCGACTTCATTGTCCAGCAGGTGCGTGGCGTGTCCGGCATGGAGTCCACGATCCTGATGGCGGCCGATGGCCTGTTGAACTCCAACTACATGGCCCTCGAAGAGACCGAGGGCATGTACTTCTCGGGTCCCGACATCCGCTACGGAGCCAACACGAACCAGTCCACGGGCAAGACCGCCGACTCGTTCCTGGCTGCCTACACCGACGAGTGGGGAGAGGATCCGGCTGCACCGTTCTGGGCGCATTCCTATGACGCCACGACCCTGCTGCTCGACGCCATTGCTGCTGCGTCCTATGACGCCGACGGCACGCTGGTCATCGACCGTGCAGGCGTGCGCGAGCACCTCAACAACGTCGCGGACTACTCGGGCATCATTGGCCTGATCACCTGTGACGCCTTCGGCGACTGTGGATCCCAGAAGATCACCGTCATCGGCCACGCCGACTCCACCGACGTATCGGCATCCAACGCCAACGTCGTCTACGAGTACGCCCCCGGCGGCTCAAGCCTCGGCGAAGGCAACCTCGTCGTACCGGCAACGGTGCCACAGCGCGGTGGCACGCTGGTGATGGCTACCTCACAGGTGGGGGCGGGCATCAACCACGGAGTGGCATCCGGAGTTGGTATTGGCAACGTGAGTTCGAAGGTCTTCGCCTCGCTGGTCCACCTCGACGCCAACTGGGATCCCCAGCCATACCTGGCTGAGTCTTGGGAGGTATCGGAAGATCAGCTGACCGTCACCATTCACCTTGTGGACGGTGCGACATTCCACGATGGGATGCCAATCACGTCAGCCGACGTGAAGTTCTCGATCGAAGTGGTCAAGAACAACCACCCGTTCACCGGGATGTGGGCCCCAGTCGACTCGATCGACACGCCTGACGACCTCACGGTGGTGCTCAACATGGCTAATGCGCACCCGGCGTTGTGGATCGCCATGTCGGACGTGCTCATGCCGATCATGCCGAAGCACATCATGGATGACGGCACAGCAATCAACGAGATGAAGGGGCATCCAAACAACACAGCCGCCCTGGAAGGCGACTTGATCGCGGTTGGTTCCGGTCCGTTCCGTCTCACCGAGTGGAGCAACACGGAGAAGATCACGTTGGAGGCCTACGAGGACTTCTTCATTCCTGGTCGCCCCTACCTCGACAGCATCATCTACGTCATCACCCCCAACGAGGACACGATGATGCTGGGTCTTGAGGCCGGGGAGTTCGACGTTGGTGGCTATGCCAGCGTGATCAACGCCGAGAAGGTCGCCAACAACCCGGACTTGCTCGCTTATGGGGAGGCGAACGGTGTCGGCTCGTTGAACCACCTGCAGTTCAACATGTCAAACGACATCATTAGTGACCTTCGGGTGAGGCAGGCGATCGCCTACACCATCGATCGTGACTTCGTCATCGACAGCATGCACCAGGGCCAGACCGAGGAGTTGCTGGGTGGCATCCACCCGTCAAGTCCGTTCTACAACCCGAACGTGGAGCGCTACGACGTGGACCTGGACAAGGCTCGCTCACTGCTTGCCGAAGCCGGCTACGCCGACGGTCTGGAGTTGATGATCCACTACATCCCAGGTCCGAACGAGCAGCAGCTCTACGTGGCCGAGTACATCGCTCTGGCACTCGGAGAGGTAGGAGTCGATGCGGAGGTCGTCCAGAGTGCCGACCTTCCGTCGTGGGCCGGCATCTTCTTCGGCGGGCCGGATGCCTGGCACATGACGATGAATGCCTACTTCAACTGGGGTGACCCGGTTATCGGTGTCCAGCGGGCATACGTCTGCGCCAACATCAGGCCAGGCGTGTTCGTCAACAACTCGGCTTACTGCAATGAGAAGGTCGATGAGCTTCTCTACGCAGCAGCAGCCGAGACGGACTTTGACACCCGGAAGGCGCTCTACGACGAGTTCCAGGAGATCACCGCAGTGGAGTTGCCGTTCTACGGCATCAATGCTCTGCCGATCTACGGAGCCCACCAGACCTACGTGATGAACATTCCAGAGGGAACGTGGGGCTCGCTCTCCGGCATGGAAAACGTCTGGATCGACCAGTAGGCACCGGCTCATAGCTGAGACATAAATCAAATAGAGACAAGAGGTGACGGCGCTCGCCCGGGGAATCGGGAGCAGATTAGGACAAGCGATTGGGCTGCTATTGGCAGTCGTGGTCGTCGTGTTCTTTCTGATCCAACTCGCCCCGGGCGACGCCGCCCTCTACCTCGCCGGCGATCAAGGCGTCGGTGACGCTGAGTTTCTCGCCAGGGTCCGGGCCGAGTACGGGCTAGACCAACCGCTTCTCGTCCAGTTGGGGACCTACATAGGCAACGTCGCCCAACTGAACCTGGGCGAGTCCACCTACTTCAATGAGCCGGTCCTCGGCCTGATCATCGAGCGACTCTTCGCCACGGTGCTGCTGGCCGGCACCTCGCTTCTCTTCGCAGTGGGGGTGGGGGTGGCCATCGGCGTTTACACCGCCCGAAGGCCCGAAGGCCCGATGTCTTCGGCCGCAACGGTGGCGAGCCTGGTCGGATTTTCCACACCGGTCTTCTACTCGGCCATCATGGCCATCGTCCTCTTTGCCGCAAAGTGGAGACTGCTCCCCGTGGGCGGTATCGAAGACGTCCGCTACGACGGCAACTGGGTCGGCGAGACCATCGACCTTCTCCAGCACCTCATCCTCCCGGCGCTCAGCCTCGGCATTATCTATCTGGCCATCTACTCCCGGCTGGCCCGAGCTTCGATGCTCGAGGTCCTCGAGTCCGACTACATCCGCACTGCCCGAGCCAAGGGCGCCCGAGAGCGGGTGGTTGTCTACAAACACGCCCTTCGGAACGCCATCATTCCCGTGATCACCGCCGCCGGACTCCAGGTCGGAAACCTATTGTCCGGCGCCCTACTCGTCGAGGTCGTATTCGGCTGGCCTGGGATCGGAAGGCTGGCAGTCGACTCAATCTTCCGGCGTGACACTCCGACGCTGCTCGGCATCATGATCTTCTCTTCGGCCATGGTCATCATTGCCAACCTGCTCACCGATCTTGTCTACCGACTCATCGACCCCCGGATCCGAGTCGGAGGATCCCGGTGACCGATGTCGGCGTAGCCATCGAACAAGTCGAAACTGGTGGCCGGGGAGCCTTACGCATGTTCCTTCGGAACAAGGCCGCTGTCGTGGGCCTGGTCGTATTCTCCCTAATCGTCCTGGTCACCATCTTCGGGCCGGGCCTCTACGGGGTAAGTGCAAACAAGATGGTTGCGAAGCCGTTCCTGGGCCCCGGTAGCGAACTTGCACCGCTACTGGGAACCGACTATCTGGGCCGTGACATTCTGGCCGGAATCATTGGGGGAGGCCGGGCAACTCTGTTCGTCGCAGCGGTAGCCGCTGCCATGACCATGACCATCGGCATCGTGGTTGGAAGCCTGGCCGGATACTTCGGCGGGTGGATCGACGCCCTGCTCATGCGCTTCACCGAAATCTTCCAGGTGATGCCGGGGCTCCTCTTCTCGATGGTCGTCATCTTCCTGCTCGGACCCGGAACTCGAAACGAGACCCTGGCAATCGGCCTGACACTGTGGCCGCTGGCCGCCCGCCTTGCCCGTGCCGAGTTCCTCAGGTTGCGAGAACTGGAGTATGTGAAGGCCGCCCGGGCTGTCGGGTGCAGCGACCTACGGATCATGTTCCGCACGATCCTGCCCAATGCCATGCCTCCCCTACTGGTGTCAGCCACCTTGACGGTGGTCATCGCCATCCTCTTCCACTCCGGACTGGCCTTCCTCGGCATGGTGGACGTCAACACGATTAGTTGGGGGTCGATGTTGGGCAAGAACCGGGGCTACGCACTAACCGCCTGGTGGATGGTCTTCTTCCCGGGCATCGCAATCGTGATCACCGGGCTCAGCATCAGCCTGGTTGGTGACGGCCTGCAAGACGCCTTCAACCCGAAGCTCCGAGGGCGCTGATGCCCCTTCTGTCGGTAACCGACCTCACCGTCACCTTCGACGAGTTCACCGCTGTGGACTCGGCGAGCTTCACCATCGAGCCTGGCGAGACGCTGGGCGTGGTCGGCGAGTCAGGTTCCGGCAAGTCGGTCACCGCTCTCTCAATCATGAGGCTGGTCGAAATGGGCACTCGGGCGAAAATCACCCGTGGCCGAGTCGAACTGAAGATGCAAGACGGTTCGACACTCGACCTTTTAGGCCAAGACGAACCCACCATGCGGAGCATCCGCGGCAACCAGATCGCCATGATCTTCCAGGAGCCACTCACCAGCCTGAACCCGGTGTACCCGGTCGGCGAACAGATTGCCGAGGCGGTACGGATCCATGAGGGGTCAGACAAGAAGACAAGCATGGCCCGGGCCCGAGAAATGTTCGATCTGGTCCGTATACCCGAGGCCGACAAGAGGATCGGTCAATACCCCCACGAGATGTCTGGCGGCATGCGCCAGCGAGTAATGATTGCCATCGGCCTGTGTTGCGGACCCCGGCTACTCATCGCCGACGAGCCCACAACGGCCCTAGACGTGACCATCCAGGCTCAGATCCTCGGACTCATCAAGCAGCTTCAGGTCGAGACCGGCACCGCAATGATGCTCATCACCCACGACATGGGTGTGATTGCTGAAGTAGCCGACCGCGTCGTCGTCATGAGCCAGTCAAAGATTGTTGAGCAGGGCCCTGTAGACCAGATTTTCCACTCGCCGAGAGAGGCCTACACCCGAGGCCTACTCAGCGCGGTGCCCAAACTCGGAAGCATGGCCGGCCACGACGGACCTAGACCGTTCAATCTGGCAGGAGACCTGGCGTGACAAGCCAGAGCAACGGCCAGAGCCCCGTTGTCGAGGTGCAGGGCGTCTCGAAACAATTCCCGGCCGACCACAACGCCCGGGTGCACGCTGTGACCGACGTATCGCTCCATATCGATCATGGTGAGACCCTCGCCGTGGTCGGAGAGAGCGGTTGTGGAAAATCCACCCTGGCCAACCTCATAATCCGTCTGCACGACGCTGACCAGGGCCGAATTCTCCTCAAGGGAGTTGACATAACTGACCTCAAGCCCCGGGAGATGCGCGCACACAGACAAACCCTGCAGATCATCTTCCAGGATCCCTTCGCCAGCCTCGATCCTCGAGTCCGGGTCGGGGCATCTGTGGCCGAGCCCCTGAGGGTCCACAAAGTCGCCACTAAGGAGGAGGCGACAGACCGGGTGCGTCACCTGTTCGAGCTGGTCGGCCTTGAACGGTCGATGCTGAACAACTACCCCCACCAGTTCTCTGGCGGCCAACGCCAGCGAGTGTGCATTGCACGAGCCCTAGCGCTGAAGCCCGAACTAGTCATTGCCGACGAGGCCGTATCAGCCCTCGACGTGTCGGTTCAGGCCCAGGTCATGAACCTGATGCTGGAACTCCAGCAAGAGATGGGGCTGTCCTACCTGTTCATCAGCCACGACCTGGCCGTGGTCGAACGCATCGCCCACCGGGTGGCCGTGATGTACCTGGGCCAGATAATCGAGCTCGGGTCACGCGAACAGGTGTTCCGGGACCCCCGGCACTCCTACACGAAGCGTCTCCTGGGTGCCGTGCCGATCGCCGATCCCCGGCAGCGCACCGAACGACCGCTCCTCACCGGCGAGATCCCCAGCCCGGTCTGGCCTGCGGGGGAAGGCCCCGAGCTGGTCACCTACACCGAGGTGGAACCCGGGCACCAGGTCGCCGACGAGTAGGTCCCGGTCCCGGCTAGCTGGATACATGCCCCGGTCCCGGGCGTGTCGCTGGCGACCAGATCTCAGCAGCGGGCCTGGTCTCCCGGGACGGCAGGCGCCGGACGGTGCAGCACCCCTCCCCTGAAGGAGACCTCCAGGAGGTCGGCGGTACCGCTCTCGTCGTCCATGACACGACCCGTGCCGTCGATCAGCATGCTGTAGGCACCTGGTTCCGGCGGCGGGAACACCAGCGTGACCGGTCCCGGCTGGGCCAGGTTGCGTAGGGTTCCGCCGCCCGGCGTGCACCGGAACACCCCGGCCGCAGGTTGGCTGGAGGTCCCGTCGGGGCTCGTAGCGGACGACCCGGCCGTCCACAGGACGGGCACGTGGACCACCTTTGGTGAACCGTCGCCACCAATCGTCACCAGGAATGCGATCGTCCCGTATTCCTCCAGCCGGGCCGGGACATCATCTGCGGTGACCGGGTGGCTCATGGCCTCACACTAGCCCCGGGTCCCGACCCGGGCTCCTCTCCCATGGGCACCGACCATCGCATTTGCGCTCTTTAGTGGCTAGTTTTCCCGCATGCACCACTTTCGGATGGGCGAAGCTGCGAAGTTGCTGGGGGTCAGCCCGGACACCGTCCGACGCTGGGCCGACGCTGGGCGCCTGGCCACCAGCCGGACGACCGGCGGCCATCGCACCATCAGCGGGCCGGACCTGGCACGGCTCTCCCAGGAACTGGCCGCCGAGGCCCCCACCGGAGAAGCCGGGGGTTCGGTGCTGTCAGCACGCAACCGCTTCACGGGTCTGGTCACCCGGGTGGTTCGCGACGGGGTGATGGCCCAGGTCGAGATCCAGGCCGGCCCCCACCGTGTGGTCTCGCTGCTCTCCGCCGAGGCGGTCGACGACCTGGGCCTGGAACCCGGGGTCCTGGCGGTCGCCGTCGTCAAGGCCACCAACGTGGTCGTCGAGCGACCCCGCTGACCGGAATCCGTGAACCGCTCGGCCCGGGAGCTGCCCGGTGCAGCCATCGTGCGACCCGTCCTCGTCGCACCCCCCATGGTGCGACTGCTTGCCGTGGGCCTACTGACTGTGGGACTGCTTGCAGCCAGTGGCTGTTCCCTTCTCGATGACGATGACAACAGCGACCGGATCACCGTCTTCGTCGCCTCCTCGCTGACCGACGTGATCGGCGACCTGGCCACCGAGTGGGAGTCGGTCGGTGGTTCCGGGCTCGTCGATGTGGTGGGCGGGTCCAACCACCTGGCCGCACAGTTGCGCGACGGCGCCCCAGCCGACGTCTTCATAACCGCCGATGCCGCCCTACTGGACCTGCTGACTCCAGATCGGACTCCGATCGCCGTCCTGGACCGGTTCGCCGGCAACCACCTGGTGGTGGCCGTACCAATTGACAACCCTGCCGGCATCCGTGGACCGGCAGACCTGCAGAGGACCGACACCATCCTCGTGGCGTGCGTGACCGGCGTTCCCTGCGGCGACGCCAGCTTCGAGCGCTACGGCGACCTCCCGATCGACTCCTACGAGCCCAGCGTCCGGGCCGTCGTCGCCCGACTGGCACTGGGCGAAGCCGACCTGGGCATCGTCTACGCCACCGACGTGGCAGCCGAGCCCCGGATCATCGCAGCCTGGGAGGAACCCCCAGCCTGCCCATGCGTCAGCTATGCCGCTGCGGCGTTGACCGATCGGGGCCTGGAGTTCCTGGATTTCCTGGAAACCAACCCTGCACGCGACGTGCTGGCCACGCACGGCTTCGCACGGGAGGTCGCTCCTCCCGGATCACCATGAGCCGCACCCCGACCCGGGCACCCAGGTCGGTCCTGGTCGTGGCTGTACTCGGCATCGCATTCCTGGCCCTTCCGGTGGTCGGCCTCCTGCAGCGCGCCCCATGGTCGTCGCTGGACGACCTACTCGGGCGTCGCTCCGTGCTGGACAGCCTGCGCGTCTCGTTGACGGTGAGTGCCATGGCGGCAGCCATCGTCGTGGTACTAGGCACGCCACTGGCCTGGATGCTGGCGCGTGTGGACATCCCGCTGCGGCGGCTGGTGAGGGCCCTCGTGATCCTGCCCATGGTCCTGCCACCGGTGGTGGGCGGCACGGCCCTGCTGTTCGCCCTCGGTCGTCGGGGGCTGGTAGGCCAGTGGCTGGACCGCTGGTTCGACATCACGCTGCCGTTCACGATGGCCGGAGCGGTCGTGGCCGCCACCTTCGTCGCCCTGCCGTTCTACGTAATGACCGTGGAGGGCGCACTGCGCACGATGGGCGACGACCTGGAGCAGATGGCCGGCACCCTGGGTGCACCTCCGCTGACCGTGCTACGTCGCATCACCCTGCCGCGGCTGCTGCCCGCGATGGGTGCCGGTCTGGCGCTGGCCTGGGCCCGTGCGTTGGGAGAGTTCGGTGCCACCATCACGTTCGCCGGAAACCTGCCCGGCAGCACCCGCACCCTGCCCCTAGCCACCTTCCAGGCCCTGGAGTCCGACCCGGAGGCGGCGCTGGCCCTCAGCCTCGTCCTGCTGGCCGTCTCCCTGGTCGTGCTGCTCCCCACCCGCGACCGCTGGCTGCCCACGCGATGAACACCTCGCCGAACCCGGGACTACGGACTACAGACCATCCGAAGGCTGCCAGTCAGCCCGGGAGCGACGTGTCTCCCGCTGCACGGTCGGGTGGCCCGAGGACCTCCGGAACTCAGGCTGCATCAGGGGTTCCGGCAGTGGACCTGGCTGGCCAACTGGTCCGGGGCGACCTGCGGATGGATGTGGCCTTCTCGGTCCAACCCGGCGAGATCGTGGCGGTGGTGGGCCCGAACGGGGCCGGTAAGACCACCCTGCTTCGGCTCCTGGCCGGGCTGGAACGCCTCGACCATGGACAACTGCGGCTCGACGGTCTCACCGTCGACGATGCCACCGACCCTGGCCACGTGGCCTCCCACGACCGTTCCGTCGGCTGGGTCCCACAGGACCGACTGCTGTTCCCGCATCTCTCGGTGTCCGCCAACGTGGGCTTCAGCCCGAGGGCCACCCCCGAGAGGGTGGACCACCTGCTGGACGTCCTCCACCTGCGATCTATCGCCGACCGGCGGCCGTCGGAGTGCTCAGGCGGCCAGGCCCAGCGCGCCGCCGTCGCCCGGGCGCTGGCCGGCTCACCCAGCCTGCTGCTCCTGGACGAGCCATCCACCGCCCTGGATGCGGAATCACGACGACGGATACACGGGCTCCTGGGGGCCGACGACCGGCCAGCCACGCTCCTGGTCACCCACGATCCGGTGGAGGCCGCCGGTATCGCCGACCGCATCATCCAACTGGAGGCCGGTCGGATCGTCGCCGCCAGCGCCCTTTAGGCTCGCCGCCGTGACCTCAGCTGACAGCAACCCCAGCCCTCCCCCAGCCTCCGCCCTCGACAGTTTCCGGCTGGACGACCGGGTCGTCGTGGTGACCGGCGCCAGTTCCGGGTTGGGTGAGCGCTTCGCCCGGGTCCTGTCCGGCGTGGGGGCACGGGTCGTGCTGGCCGCCCGGAGGACCGAGCGCATCGCCGCCCTGGCCGACGAGCTGCCAGATGCCCTGGCCGTCACCGTCGACGTCACCGACGAGGACGGCCCCCAGGCCCTCATCGATGCAACCCTCGCCCACTACGGCCGCATCGACGTCCTGGTGAACAACGCCGGTATATCCCGGGTGGTCCCAGCCGTGGATGACGACCTGCCGGGATTCCTGCACGAGTTGGCCGTGGATCTGGTGGCCCCCTACGAGCTGGCCCGCAGGGCAGCCCGGTGGTGGATCGCCGAGGAGCATCCGGGCGTGGTCGTCAACCTCGGCTCGGTCCTGGGCGCCGGAGCCGGCGGCAAGCTGCGGGTCCCCGGCTACACGGCGGCCAAGGGAGGCCTCCACAACCTGACCCGGGAGCTGGCCGTGGAATGGGCACGGAAGGGCATCCGGGTGAACGCCCTGGCCCCGGCCTGGTTCGAGACCGAGATGAACTCGGATGACATGTTCCACACCGATTCCGGCCGTGCCTACGTCTCAGCTGGAACCCCGATGGGCCGTGGCGGCCTGGCCCACGAACTGGACGGCGCCCTGCTGCTGCTGGCGTCGGACGCTGGCTCATACCTGACCGGCCACGTCCTGTACGTGGACGGCGGCTGGACCGCCGTTTAGCCGGGCCTACTGGCCGGAGTTCTCGACGAACAAGATGACCGACGTGCCCGACGATCCGCTCCTTGACCACGATGGCCTCGGCCTGACCGCCCCGGGTGCTGATGAGACGCTCTACGTCCTGGCCTTCCAGCTCGAGGAGGCCCGACCATGGGGCGGACGCTGGGCACCCATCTCGGCGAAGTACCTGTGACCCGGTAGTCGGTGCCCGGCCAGCCGGGTACCTGGAATCAACCAGCCGTGCCTAGGGCTTCGCGCAGGAACTCCAACTGCGCCAGGAGCAGGTTCTCCGCCACCTCGGGTTGCGGGGTCATGTGTGTCACCCCGGAGAGTGGCAGCACCCGGTGGGGCCGACCGGCCTCCAGCAGGGCCCGGGAGAGTTGCAGGGTGTGGGCCGCCACGACGTTGTCATCGGCCATGCCGTGGATGAGGAGCAGGGGGCGCTCCAGGAGCTCCGCCTCGGCACACAGGTTGGTACGGGCGTAGTTCCCAGGCCCCGACCCGGGGTCACCCAGGTACCGCTCCGTGTAGTGGGTGTCGTAGAGGCGCCAGTCCGTCACCGGAGCACCGGCGATCGCAGCGTGGAACACGTCGGGCTGACGCAGCACCGCCAGGGCAGCCAGGTAGCCCCCGAACGACCAGCCCCGGATCGCCACACGACCAAGGTCCAGCCTGTCGTCCGACGCCGCCAGGGCCTGGAGGGCATCCACCTGGTCCTCAAGCACCGGAGCCGCCAGGTCGCCGCTCACCGCCCGCTCCCATTCAGGTCCACGTCCGGGGGTGCCCCGACCGTCGGCCACGACCACGACGAACCCCTGGTCGGCGAACCACTGCGAGGTCAGGAACTGCCCACGGGCCCTCTGGACCCGCTGTGCGTGCGGGCCGCCGTAGGGGTCCAGGAGAACCGGCAGTGGCGATCCGTCGTGTCCGTCGGGAACCAGGACGGCGGCCCGTAGGTCACGCTCACCGACGATGTGGAAGACGGGCCGGGGCCTGACCACGGGTTGCTCGGCGTGGCTGGCGATCACATGGCCACCCGGGAGGACCACAGTCGAGGATCCCCCCAGGTTGGCAGTCGAGACCACGACCACCCCGCCACCAACCGCCGCAGAACGCACGCCCTCCCCGCCGGCCAGCACCTCGACGGCCCCCTCCGGAGCGATCCGCACCACCTCGACGTCCAACGGGTCACTTGACGCCAGCACCACGACGGAGCCATCCCCGGCGATGCCTGCCACGGACCGGACCTGCATCCCGTCCGGCGACACGGCCACCCCGTCGATCACCAGACGATTCGTGCCATCCCTGGATTCCACCGTGAAGACGGCGCCGCCTGCCAGCCGGGGGGCGCCCGGAACGAGGTCCACCCAGTGGTCGTCCACGGTGCGTGACCGCTCGGTGGTGGCTCCGCTGGCCGGATCCACGTCCAGCACGACCACGGTCCTCTGGTCACGGCTCTGGGCCACCACGGTGGGTCTGCCTCCGGCCGGCCAGGCCACGCCGGCCAGGTACTCGAACGTTCCCTCGGCGTGCCAGTCAACGTCGGTCGTGGTCCCGTCCAGGTCCACCACCGCCAGGCCGACCGTTGCGTTGGTGGAACCGGCTGGCGGGTACCTGATCGCCCTCGGCGGCGCCGACGGGTCCACGGGAGACGAGATCCACCACTCGGACACGTCGACCGTGTCCACCCGGGCGACCAACAGCCGACTTCCGTCCGGCGACCACCAGTGTCCACGGGACCGCCCCATCTCCTCGGCGGCGATGAACTCCGCCGAGCCCCACGACACGGTCAGCGTGGAACCGCCCACCAGGCGACGGTCCCCACCAGATCCGGTGATTCGCAACGAGGAACCGGACACGTATGCCACCGCCGAACCGTCCGGACTGAGCCTGGGGTCAAAGGCATCCCCAGAGGACGGAAGCTCCACGATCCGAGCCGGTGACGGTCCGGGTCCAACGCCGGGAACATCTCCAGCACCTGCAACTCCGGCAGCAGGCACACCCGGTGTGGGTACCTCGACCAGGAACACCCGACCGTCGACGGCGAAGCACGCCCGGGAGAGGTCAGCCAGTGCGTCGTAGGCGACGATGCCGGACGCCGACTCGCGGACCCTCTCGCGTCGTGCCAGCTCCGCAGCCGGCAGGTCGCCATGGTCCACGGCGCCCGGGAGGCTCGATGGGTCCACCACCAGGCTCTCCTCGCCCGTGGAGGGGCAGAGCAGCCAGAGGGCATTGACCGGGTCGTCCCCTGAACCCGAGCGCAGGAACAGCACCCGGGACCCGTCATCGGCCACCGCCACGTCACGCGGCGCACCGCAGGTGAACCGGCGGGTACGGGCGTGTTGTCGGGGGAAGCCCTCCGGTGGGAGGTCCTCCAAGAGTCGACCGTTCACCGGCCGGAGACTAGATGCAGGTGACCCCGTGGCGGGAGGTCACGCCCAACTCCAGGGACCGCGCCTAGCTCCAGGGATAGGGCGAGTTGCTCACCGGATGCAGTTTGCCCAGGGCGTAGCGGCTGTACCGGAACGGCTCCAGGAGGGCCTGCGTGTCGCCGCAGAGTTCCTTGGCTACCAGGGCACCCAGCCCGATCATCTTGAAGCCGTGGTTGGAGTCGGCGATCACGTAGACGTTCTCGCAGAAGGTGTCCAGGACCGGGAAGCTGTCCGGGGTGAACGCCCCGATGCCACCGGACGGCACCTTGCTCATCAGGTGGGCCTTGCCCTCGAAACGCTCCTGGCAGTGCGACAGGGCGGCAGCCCAGACGGCCCGGAAGTCCTCACCCACCACGAAGTCGGGGCTGGCGGGACCGGTGGGATCCTCTAGAGTCGACCT
>JGI24919J38490_100201_pt1 | contig 16538 bp, 15 predicted proteins | sample LinPFosmplate7_FD_38490 | JGI IMG/M metagenome (IMG submission 38490) | reverse complement strand
CGGACCGTCGATCGGCTCTGCGAGCTGGCGGCTGAAGCCACAACCTGATCCCTCAGGAGGACCAGACCAGCGGGAACCGGTCGTCGTCGGCCGGGTACCCGCCCGGGACCGCCGTCGTGTCGGCCTGGGTGACGCTGGGATCGCAACCCGGGTGCGGCGACCAGACCGCGTCGTCGCCCAGCCAGCGGGTAGACAGGGCCGTGCGCCTGTGCGTGCCGGCGTTACCCGGGGCTCCGTGCACGATCCACGAGGAGAACACGATGGCGTCGCCCGGTTCCACGTCGAATCCCACGATGTCGTAGTCGTCCCGGGCCGCCTCGATGTCGGGGCAGCGCTCTCCGACGAAGTCGGCCGTCCACGCCGACTCGCCGGTGAACGACTCGGGCGCGAAGTACCTCTCCCAGCGGTGCGATCCCCGCACGAACTCCAGCGCACTCTCGGCCACGCCGGCTCCGGTGCACGCCACCCACACCGAGCAGATCTGCGAGCCCAGGAAGGGCCAGTACCCGATGTCCTGGTGCCACGGTGTCGGCGACTCCGTGCCCGGCTCCTTGACCAGCAGGTGGTCGAAGTAGAAGCGGGCCGAGGCCGAACCCATGAGCGTGGCGGCCAACTCGGCCACGCCGGACCCGAACACGAAGCTGCGCACGGCCGTCTCGCTGCGCCACAGGTAGCGGGTGGTGAAGAGCCGTCCGGCCGCCGGTTCGGGGCCGGTGTCGGTCACCCACGGGCCCGGGTCGGCCAGCTGCCGGTCGACGAGTACCTCGATGCCGGCCAGCAGGCCGGTGTCCACGGCACCCGGTACGTGGACCACGCCGTCTTCGGCATAGGTCCGACGTTGCCCGTCGGTGAGCGAGGAGCTCCAGGTAGTGGCCATCTCGCGCAGCGTAGGGGCGGTGCCGAGGGAGCGCCGGGGTCGTAGCATCGGATTCCACGACCCCGGCGATCGACTGCGCCACCCAGAGGGATACCTGAACATGACCGACGCTGATCACGACCCCGTCTCCGGCCTGGAGTCCGCCACATGGTGGACCCGTGGCAAGGCGGCCATCATCGACGCCCTGTTGTTCTTCGGTGCGATGCTCGTCCCGGTCCTCCTCGTGGTCGTGGCGGTCGTCATGGCATGGGACGAGGCCGCCGACGAGTTCTCGTTCACCGGTGGGAGCGTGGGCCTGCTCGTCGTCGGGATCATCTCCGGCGTCGGCGTGTTCGTATGGGGTGGCTGGCTCTTCGGCTACCGGCAGGGGGTCACCGGCTCCACGCCCGGCAAGCGTCGCCTGAAGATCCGCCTGGTAGACGTCGACTCGGGAGAGGCGCCCGGCGGCGCCAAGGGCGTGGGGCGCTGGCTGGTACCGGGCCTGGTCGGCGGCATCCAGGGCGTCGGCAACATCCTCCAACTCATCGACATCCTGTGGCCGCTCTGGGATTCCAGGAACCAGCGCCTCATCGACAAGGTGTTCAGGACACGGGTGGTGGTCGGGGCCGAGGCGACGGAGTCCACCGACGACTGGATGCCGTCCAGCCCCATCAGCTGACCATCGCCCGGCTGGGGTCGGGCTGATCCCCGGTCCTACAGTCCGGCCATGCCACGCCTCCGACGGGTACATAGGGCCGACCTCCACGCCGGAGCCCAGCCCATCTTCCAGATGCTCTTCGGGGACCGGGACCCGATAGACGAGCCCGGCACCCTGACCGGCACCCCGGGCGACTGGTGGTCCACGTTCGCCCTCGTTCCCGACGTGTTCGACCACGCCGTCGCGGGCATCGCCCTCTACCGCAGCCCGAGGCGCCTACTGGACCCGAAGCTCCGGGAGCTGGGCCAGACCCGGGTCGGCTGGTGTGTGGGCAGCCGCTTCGTCTACTCCCAGCACCGCAAGGCCTGCCGAACCGTCGGAATTCCGGACGAGCAGATCGAGGCCATCGAGGCCTGGGAGACCGCCACCTGCTTCGACGAGGTCGAGCGGGCCGTGCTGGCCTACACCGATGCCCTCTCAATCCAGCACGGGCGCGTACCCGACGGCATTTTCTCCGCCCTCCAGGAGCACCTCTCCGACGAGGAGATCCTGGAGCTGACCTACATCGTCTGCACATATGCCATGCACGGCGTCATGAGCCGCGCCCTGCGCCTCGAATACGACGACGACCCGCCGGTGCTCGTAGAGGAGCCCGGCGACGAGGCGAGCCTCGGTGACGAGTTCACCCGTGAGGAGTTCCGCCGGGCCCTGCGAATCGTGACCGACGACGACTGACCCGGGCCCTGTGGATCATGGCTGACGAGGACTGGGCCGGGCCGGTTGGGCGGCCTGGATCAGCCGTTGACGGAGAACGAACTGTCCGGGTTGATCTCCCGGTTGCGCCTGTAGAAGCCCATGTCCATCTGGAGGCCGGTGTACACGCCTGTGACCACCAGCGGATCGGCGTCGTGGTCGTGCCCGCCTTCCACCGCCTGGATCAGCTCCGCCATGCACCAGCCGGCCACTGGGGCGTTCTTGAACTGGTTGCCGCTTGACCCGATGGCCACGTAGAAGCCGTCCAGGTCGGTCCGGTCGTAGATCGGGATCCAGTCGTCGGACACGTCGTACAGGTCCACGATGCCCTTCTTCTCGTTGGGTATCCCCAGCTCCGGCATGCGGCGGGCCAGGCGGAGGACCTGGGCGTTCCACTGTTCGTCGGACACCACGTCGTCGTAGTCGTCCGGGTCGTCCACCCAGACCTGCGGGTCGCAGGCCGGGTCCTCGGAGCCGATCAGGATGTTGTTGCCGGACTCGGGCCGGACGTAGATGGCCAGGTCGGAGTCCGACGAGTGCAGGCCGTCCTTCTCGAAGTCCAGGCCGGCAGGCGACGGGACGTGGTGCACCTCGTGGCGTAGGGCCTTGGTCTTGATGTTCATCGAGTCGTAGACGCCGGCCATCTTGTTGATGACGAACGAGTGGGGGCCGGCCACGTTGACTACCACCGCGGAGTCCACCTCGGTCCCGTCGGCCAGGGTGATGCCGGTGATGCGTCCGTCGGCCTGACGGATGTCGGTGACCTCGGTGTTGAATCGGAACTCGCCGCCCTTGGCCTCGGCTGCACGCTGCAGGTTGTGGCTGGCCAACTGGGGGTCGCTCACGTAGCCGGAGTCCGGCGTGTAGAGCGCCCCCATGATCTCGCCTTCGGGCTCTTCCCAGAAGCGGTCATCCTCTGGTCGGCATGGTTCGCCGTGGGTGCCGTGCGCGTAGAACGGGTAGCGCTCGCGGAGCTCCTCGTTGCTGAGGATCTCGTAGGGCACGCCAACCTGGTCGAACAGGGGCAGGACCTTCTCGTGGTGGCCGCCATCGAGCATGAACAGCACGGTGCCGGACTGCATGTAGAGGGCGTGGCCGCGCTCGTCCTCGGAGTCCAGGTAGTTGGACCAGTCCTTCCAGTAGGAGAAGCCCTCGTAGGCCATGGCCACACCGTCGAAGGTGGAGTAGTGGGCGCGCACGATCGCGCACGAGTTGCTGGTCGAGCCGTAGCCGGCGGCGGGCAGCTTGTCGACGTTCAGGGTCCGCCAACCCTTCTTGGCCAGCTCGAAGGCGATGGCCGAGCCGATCACCCCGGCGCCGATGATGATTGCGTCGTAGGACGCCCGGTCTGGATCGCTCATTGCTTCTGCTCCGGAAATTGGGTGCGACGACGTCGCTCGGTGCGTGGACGCTAGACGGATGCAGCGCGCAGCGGAAGGGGTTCAATCCTTCAGCTCATCGCTTCGGGCCCGGCTGCGTTCCGCCGCTTCGTGGGCGGGCAGGGCCCGACCGAACAGCTGTCTCGTGCGCTCGAGGCGACCGATCACGCCGGGTTGCTCGGTGTAGGCGAACACCGCCGTGTGTCGGGCGGGCGAGTCGTCGGCCACCCGGGTCACGCGGTGCAGTGAGAACCGGCCACGGAAGATCTGCAGGTCACCCGCTCGGAGTTGCAACGTCCGGACCGTCGTGAGGTCCTCGTTCTGGCAGGCACTGACGCCGTCAAAGTTCTCGTCGCCGGCCGATCGGATATTCGGCGAGTACTGGAACAACCCACCCCCGGAGGCCTCGTCCACGAGGATGGTCACGGCGAAGTCGTTGGTGTCGTAGTGCCAGGTGAACTGCTGGCCGGGGTCGAGGGCGTTGATGGTCAGGCCGGCCAGCGGGTCGGCGAAGCAGTGGATCTCGGGAAGGTCGAGGCAGTCGGCGATGAAGGCCAGGAGCGGCGGCCACTGGTAGATGGCGTTGATGGGGCTCGTGGAGTCGAAGGCGTCGCGGGGGATGAACCCACCGGACCGCTCGGCGAACGTGTTGATGGCGTGGTCGGTGGGAAGCGACGGATCGCCGTCGGAGAAGTACGGGTTGATGTGGATCCTCGACTCGTGGAGGAATGGCCGGATTCCGAGGATCTCGGTGCTCATGATGGGCAACGCAGCGCGGTGGAGCAGCTGGGGGATCACCGCGCAGCCGTCATCGGCGAGCGTCGCTCGTGCCCCAGTGACCATGGCGGCGTATCGGGGGGAGTCGGGTCGGTCGACGGGGTACCGGTCGAGGTCGATCAGCTCGGCGATGGGGATCGGGCACAGATGGTGCGAGCTGGCGGTCATGCCCATGGACGGTTTCCTACTGTTCCCACGGAGGCGTCCAGTCGCCGTCGAGGCGGAATGACAGGCCGGTGTCGTCCTCGATGCGGCGGGCCACGTGCAGCTCGCCGACATGGGGCCCGTACCGGTCGGTGGCCCTGGTGAAGGTGGCCGTCGCCGCCTCGGTCATTGGGAGGTCGGTCCCCAGCGTGGCCGAGAGTTCGCCGATAAGGCCCAGGTCCTTGTTGCAGAGGTCGAGGGTGAATGACGGGTCGTAGTGGCCGGAGAAGATCGACGGGGCGTCGTGGCGGGCCACGAACGAGTCTCCGACGCTGTCGGTGATGGCGTCCCACAGGACCGACAACTCGACCCCGTTGCCCATGCCCAGGGCGAACCCCTCGCCAATGGCCGCCGCGGCGACGAACCACAGTTGGTTGGTCACCAACTTCACGACATTGCCGGTACCGAGCGGTCCACAGGCGATGACCCGACCGAGGTGTTCGAGGATGGGTGTGGCCCGGGCAACCGTGGCGTCGCTGCCGCCGATGAACAGGGTGAGGCGACCGTTGCGGGCCCCGTCGACCGCGCCGGTGAGCGGCGAGTCGGCCACGGCGACCCCGTCGGGGGCGGCGTCGGCCAGGCGTAGGACGAGGTCGCGGCGGTTGGTGGTGAGGTCGACCCAGCAGGAACCGGGACGAAGGGCGGCCAGGGCCCCGGCCCCCTCCATGACGGCCTCGACGTGGTCGGGACGGGGAAGCGAGGTGAGCAGTACGTTGCAGGAGGCGGCCACCGAGGCGGCGTCGGTGGCGGGGCTGGCTCCGGCGGTGACCACCTCGGCGACGGCCTCGTCGGCCAGGTCGAAGGCGACGACGTCGTAGCCGGCGGCCAGCAGGCGCAGGCACATGGGTCGACCCATGTTGCCCAGGCCGATGAAGCCAATGGTCTCGGACAGGGGTGTCTCCATCCTGACGGCAGAGGGTGGGTCGAAGGTCTACGTTGAGCGTAGGGCCGGTGGGCGACCCGGGCCATCGCTGCTTCCCGGCCCCGACTTCAGGAGCGCTACCGTCAGGCCGATGTCCCCCGACCGTCAGTCCCTCGAGCCGGCAGCTGCGATTGACGCCGCCGATCCGCTGGCCGGTTTTCGCGACGAGTTTGTCCATGCCGACGACGAACCGGACCTCATCTACCTGGATGGCAATTCGTTGGGCCGACAATCACTCCGCTCGGCCGCCGCGGTGGTCGAAGCCCTCGAGGTCCAGTGGGGACGCCGGCTCATCCGGGGGTGGAACGATGGCTGGTTTGAGCTGCCCCGGAGAGTCGGCGATCAGATCGCCGGCCTGGTCGGTGCCTCGCCAGGCGAGGTGGTGCTGGCCGACAGCACGTCGGTCAGCCTGTACAAGGCGGCTCTCGCGGCCCTCGGGGCCCGACCCGGTCGGCCCCGGATCCTCACCGACGACCTGAACTTTCCGTCCGACGTCCAGGTGCTGCGGGCGGTGGCGGCGGCCGCCGGGCCCGACCACGAGGTGGTGGTCGTCGGCTCGGACGGGGTGCACGGATCGATCGACGCGCTCCGAGCCGAGCTGGAGGCCGACGGGGGCGATCGGGTGGCCCTGGTGTCGCTCAGTCATGTGGCCTATCGCTCGGGCTGGTGCTGGGACCTCGCCGAGGTGACTGCTCTGTCTCATGACCACGGCGCCCTGATGGCGTGGGACCTATGCCATTCGGTGGGTGCCGTGCCCATCGACCTCACGGCCGCCGAGGCCGATCTGGCCGTGGGCTGTACCTACAAGTACATGAACGGCGGGCCCGGATCGCCGGCCTTCCTCTACGCCTCGGCCCGCCTGCCCGAACTGGTCAACCCGGTGGCCGGCTGGTACGGCAGCGACGACCCGATGGGATTCGACTTCGATGCCGGCCGGGCGCGGGGCGCAGACCGCTTTCTGACCGGTACGCCCCCGATCCTGTCGGCCGTGTCGGTGGGCCCAGCCGTCGATCTCCTGCTGGAGGCCGGGATGGACCGTCTGCATGCCAAGTCGATGGCCCTGACCGAGCGGTTCATCGCCCTGGTCGACCAGCGGCTGGTCCCGCTGGGCTTCGAGGTGTGGACGCCTCGGGACCCGACCCAGCGGGGATCCCATGTGTCGTTGCGCCATCCGGAGGCCCGGGCGGTGTGTCAGGCGCTGATCCACGAGGAGTCGGTCATCCCCGACTTCCGGCCGCCCGACCTCCTGCGGCTCGGCTTCGCACCGATCTACCTGCGGTTTGCCGACGTGGACGAGGTGGTGGATCGGATCGTGCGAGTCGTCGAGGGTGGTGGCATCGACCGCTGGAGGAACGTCGCACCCGTGGTCCCGTAGCCGTCGCGGGTGCTTCTGAGTGGGGCGCCCGTCGGCCGGGTCAGGGCGCCGGTTCGGCCGCCTTCACCACGGAGCACCGGGTCCCGGGGCGATCAACCGAACCACCCGGTCAGCGACCAGGGCGCCGATCTCCAGTGATGCCGTGGCGGCCGGTGATGGTGCGTTCAGGACGTGCAACGACCGTTCGCCGTCGACGAGGTGGAAGTCGTCCAGCAGGGCTCCGCGCCTGTCGACCGCCTGGGCACGCACGCCGGCAGGCGCCCGGCTGACGTCCGCGCCGTCGAGGTCGGGGACCAGCAGCCGTGCCGCCTCCACGAAGCGTCGACGGGACAGTGACCGCACCATCTCTTCCAGGCCGGGTCGCCAGTACCGACCCACCAGTCGGGCCGTGCCTGGCCAGGCCAGGGTCGACGCCAGGTCCCGCAGCGAGATGTCGGACCACCGGTAGCCCTCTCGGGCCAGGGCCATCACGGCGTTGGGACCTGCGTGGACGTGGCCGTCCAACCCCCGGGTCAGGTGTACGCCCAGGAACGGGAATCGGGGATCGGGGACCGGGTAGACGAGGCCGTGGACGAGGTCGGCGGATCGGCCCGTCACGTTCAGGTACTCCCCTCGGAAAGCCAGGATCCGGACGTCGCCGGCGGCTCCCGACCTGTGGGCCACGCGGTCTGCGTGCAGGCCGGCGCACCCCACCAGGAAGCGGGCATACACGGGCCCGTCGGTGGTCTCCACCTTCCAGCCTTCGGCGCCGGGTGTGGCCCTTCCGGCGGCGGTGCCGGTCCTGATCTCGCCGCCCTCAGCGACGACCCGGCCAGCCAGAGCATGGGCCACGCCCGCGAAGTCGGCTCGGCCAGTGGCTGCCACGTGGATCGCCGCCACGCACGACACGTGAGGTTCGTGTTCACGGGCGGCGTCGGGGACCAGGTCGGTGACGTCCACGCCGTTGGCCCGGGCCCGTTCGGCCAGGGCGTTCAGGCGCGGTCGTTCCGCCTCCGTGGTGGCGACCACCAGCTTCCCGCAGCGGTCGTGGGCGATGCCGTGCTCAGCGCAGAACTCGATCATCCGGTTCCCGCCCCGTACGGCCAGGTCCGCCTTCAGTGATCCCGGCGAGTAGTAGATGCCGGCATGCACCACGCCGCTGTTGCGGCCGGTCTGGTGCGTGGCGATCGCTGCTTCCTTCTCGAGGACGGTGACGGTCACCCCCGGTAACCGGGTCGTCAGGGCATCGGCGGTGGCCAGGCCGATGATCCCGCCACCGACCACCACGACGTCGACGCGGGTCGTGTTTCCTGGGGCCATGGGCTGACGCTATCCGTGGGCCGGATTGGGCTCGTAGGTGCCGGGCCGGTTGTTCCGTCGGCGCAGCGGGTGGTCTAGCGCCGGGCGAGGGCGGCGATCGGGTCGACGAACTCCATGTCGAAGGTGTCGGCCACTGCCCGGTCGGTCACCTGGCCGGCGCACACGTTGAGGCCGTTAAGCAGGTTGTGGTCGGCCTTCAGCGCAGCGTCGGTGCCCTTGTCGGCCAGGGCCAGGGTGAACGGCAGCGTGGCGTTGGACAGCGCCTGGGTGGAGGTGTGGGAAACGGCGCCCGGCATGTTGGCCACGCAGTAGTGGACGATGCCGTCCACCACGTAGGTCGGGTCGGTGTGGGTGGTGGCCCTGGTGGTCTCGAAGCATCCACCCTGGTCCACGGCGACGTCCACGATGACCGAGCCGGGCCGCATGCGGCCGAGCATGTCGCGGGTGACCAGGTGGGGGGCCCTGGCGCCCTTCACCAGCACGGCGCCGATGACGAGGTCGGCGTCGTAGACGGACGCCTCCAGCTCGGCCTTCGTGGAGTACACGGTGCGTACCCGGCCGGCGAATCGCCTGGCGAGGGCCTCCAGCACGGCGGGGGAGCGGTCCAGCACGGTCACGTCGGCGCCCAGGCCGACGGCCATCTCGGCGGCGTTCTCACCGACCACGCCGCCTCCGATGATGACGACCTTGCCCGGGCGCACGCCGGGCACGCCGCCCAGGAGTAGTCCGGCACCGCCCTGGGTGGCCTCCAGGGCGTGGGCCCCGGCCTGTATCGACATGCGTCCGGCGATGGCCGACATCGGGGCCAGCAGCGGTAGGCGACCGGCGTCGTCGGTGACCGTCTCATAGGCGATGCACGCTGCACCGCTGTTCAGGAGGTCCTTCGTCTGGGGCAGGTCCGCCGCCAGGTGCAGGTACGTGAAGAGCGTGTGGTGGGACTCGAGGCGGGCGCGTTCGGGAGCGAGGGGCTCCTTGACCTTCACGATCATCTCGGAGTTGGCGAACACGTCGTCGGCGGTGCCGACGATGGCCGCACCGGCCTCCTTGTACTCGACGTCGCTGAAGCCGGCGCCGTCGCCGGCCGCGGTCTCGACGTTCACGTGGTGGCCCCGGTTCACGAGCTCGCCCACCGCTGCCGGGGTGAGGCCTACCCGTAGTTCCGCGGTCTTGACCTCTGCGGGGACTCCGATGTCCATGGCAGTGCTCCTGTCTCCGGTCGCTGTGCCGGTCGATGGGTGGGGCCCGATCGCTCGTCTGTGGGCCCGACGCCCTCGTGGGCTGAACGTCCGAGTGGATTCAAGGTCTTCGTTGTCTGAACAGTAGGTCCGGGGCCGCGCCGTCTGATTGTGGAGAACGGTGTCAGATCGTGTCGTAGGACAATCAAATTGCGTGTATGTATGATCAGGAGCGTGGAAACTGTGCCAGAGTCACTTGATGCCGTGGATCGTGCCATCCTGGACCTGCTCCAGGAGGATGGTCGGATCGCCAACGTGGACCTGGCCGAGGCAGTGCACCTGTCGCCGTCGGCCTGCCTACGGCGGGTACGCCGCCTGGAGGAATCCGGCCGCATCGACCGGTACGTGGCCCTGGTGGACCCGGCGGCTGTGGGCCTGGGTACGGACGTGTTCGTGGAGATAACCCTCACCGGCCAGGACGAGGCCACCCTGGAGGGCTTCGAGGTGGCGGTCAGCGAACGTCCGGAGGTAATGAGCTGCCACCTGATGGCCGGCCAGTTCGACTACCTGGTGCACGTGGTCGTGCGGGACGTGGCTGACTACGAGGTGTTGCACCGGACCCACCTGGCCCAGCTACCGGGGGTAGCCAGGATGGTGTCGAGTTTCGCCCTGCGTCCGATCTGCAACCGGACGGCGTATCCGCTCTAGGACGGGTCCGGATGGTCGACCAGGTGGCACAGCTGCTGGCTCGCTGAGTGGGCCCGCTGAGCGGGCTCGGCCCTTCGCTCTCTACGATCATCCTGAACTGGAGGAATGCCATGAGCGACAACTACACCCTGATCTCATCGGACTGCCATGCCGGCGGGAACATGAAGGCCTACGAGGAGTACCTCTCCCCGAGCTACCGGGATGCCTTCGCCGAGTGGCGGGGCGCCTACTCCAACCCGTTCCGGGACCTCCAGGACGATGGTCGATCCCGCAATTGGGACGACGAGCGGCGCAACGGCGACCTGGACGCAGAGGGCGTGGCTGCTGAGATCTCGTTTCCCAACACCGTGCCGCCGTTCTTCCCGACGGGGGCGCTGATCACCTATCCGGCCACGGATCGGGCTGAGTACGAGCGACGCCTCGAGGGCATCCGCACGCACAACCGTTGGCTGGTCGACTGGTGCGCGGCCTTCCCGGAGCGACGCTGCGGCCTGCCGCAGGTGTTCCTGAACGACCTGGACGACACCATTGCAGACCTCCACCTAGCTGCCGAGAACGGCTTCCGCAGCTTCATGCTCCCCGCCGTGCCACCGGACTCCGGCATGCCGGGCCTCTACGACCCGGTCTACGACCGGCTCTGGTCGGTGTGTCGGGACCTGGACCTGGTCGTCACCCAGCACGGCGGCTCGGGCAATCCCAGCTACGGGGACGCACCGGCGGCCAGCCTCATGTACCTCCTGGAGGTGCCGTTCTTCGCCCACCGGAACCTCTCGCACCTGATCATGTCCGGGGTGTTCGAGCGGTTCCCCGAGTTGAAGTACGTGATGACGGAACAGGGCGTCGCCTGGGTCCTCGAGGACCTCCGCCGCATGGACGGCTACCACCGCCAGATGTCGTCGGGCCGGGTCGGCGAGCTGGGCTTCCCGGCCGAGTTGGTGCTGCCGCACAAGCCCAGCGAGTACTTCGACCGCAACGTGTGGATCGGTGCCAGCTTTCCCAGCCCATCGGAGGCCGAGGCCATCCGGCAGGTCGGCATCCACAAGGTGATGTGGGGCAGCGACTACCCGCACCACGAGGGCACGTTCCCGTACAACCGGGTCCACCTCCGCCGGTCGTTCAGCGACTGGGACGAGGCCGACCTGCGGATGATCTTCACCGACAACGCCGTCGAGGTGTACCGGTTCGACGCTGAGGCCTTGGCGCCCCTGGCGGCCCGCATCGGCCCGTCGGTGGCCGAGGTGGCGACGCCGGTCACCCAGGGCGAGATCCCGCGGGACGCACTCAGTCCGGCATTCACCCGCCCGTAGGCGGTTCTCCGGCAGCGTGGCTGGTTGGCGGACGACTGGTACCGGTTTCTGCGGGGCCTGCTTCAGTTGGTAATGCCGAAACGGTGCAGGCCGAAGGCCTCGATGGCGTTTCCGCGCATGAACTTGTAGATCTCGCCATCGTCCAGGCCGGCATTCGTGCAGATCCTGGTGGCGACTTCGAGGGTGTGCGGATAGGTGGTGTCGGCGTGTGGGAAGTCCACCTCGAAGCAGATCTGGTCCATGCCGATGATGTCCCGGTTTCGTAGGCCAATCTCATCGTCGAAGACGCAGCCCCAGATGTGGCCCGGGATGTAGGAGCTGGGCGGGTCCGGCAGGTCGATGCCGAAGCTGGCGTCACCGCGTTCCTCCCAGATCTTGTCCATGCGTTCGATCACGTAGGGCATCCAGCCGACCTGGCCCTCTGCGTAGGCGATCTTCAGCTTCGGGAAGCGGACGAACATCCCGGAAAGGATGTAGTCGCACATGGACCCCATGGCATTGGAGAACGTGAGGGTCGAGGACACGGAGAACGGGGCGTCCGGCGATGTCGAGGGCATCTTGGAGCTGGAGCCGATGTGCATGTTGACGATGGTGTCGGTCTCCTCGCAGGCACGGAAGAACGGGTCCCAGAACCGGCCCCTGTCGTGGATGGACGGCAGGCCGAGGGGGTAGGGGTTCTCGGAGAAGGCCACGGCGAAGGAGCCCTTGTCGGCGCACCGGTGGACCTCGACGGCTGCGGCGATCGGGTTCCAGAGCGGGATCAGGGTCAGCGGGATGAGCCGGCCGGTGCCGTCGCCTGCACACCATTCGTCGATCATCCAGTCGTTGTAGGCCTGGACGCAGAGCAGGGCGAGCTCCTTGTCGTCCCGTTCCAGGAAGGCCTGGCCGCAGAACCGGGGCAGGACGTTCGGGAAGCAGACCGACACGTCCACGTGGTTCTCGTCCATGGCCGCCAGGCGTTCCTTCTGCTTCCAACTGGCCGGGAGGATGTCGTCAAAGGTCACGGGCACCACGTCGAGCTGGTCGAAGCCGGCCGCTGCCGAGAGCTTGGGAAACGGGTAGACGAGGTCGTCGTAGAGCCACCAGTCGCACATCTCACCGCCCTCGACACCCTTCTCGTATGAGAACACGCCTCCCTCGAAGTTGAACCGTGCCGTGTCGCGCTCTATGCGGGGGCAGCGGTCCTGGTACTTCGCCGGGAGTCGGGAGGTCCAGAGGTCGGGGGGTTCGACCACGTGGTCGTCGACCGAGATGATGCGTGGGATGGTCGTCATGGAGGCTCCTGAGCAATTCTGACGGTCCGTCAGATTCGTATCCACCCTAGCGGCGGCACCATGTGTCGGGCCATTCGAGGCTCGGCACTTCCGGTCCGGCGGATCATGCACGAATCCGGTGCGTGACCCGCCATCAGGTTGTCCTACCGTCGGGCCATGGGAACGACGGACGGCACGACGGGCGACAGCAAGGTAGGCGTCGCCGCCCGGACCGTGCTGGTCCGGGTGTCGGGACGTGACCGACCGGGCATAACCGCCGGGATCATGGGCATCCTCGCCGGGGCCGACGCCGAGGTCCAGGACGTCGAGCAGGTGGTCATCCGTGGGCGCCTCAACCTGGGCCTCGTGGTCGTCGTGCCCGGCGGCCGCGACCTACTCAAGGACCTGCTGCTGTTCGGCTGGGAACGCGAGGTGGAGATCGACTTCGAGGTGGTGGAGGAGTCGTCCGACGAGCCGAAGGTGGGCGGCCACGCCGTCACTGTCCTGGGAGAGCGGCTTGGCCCCGAGGACCTTCGGGTGGTCACCGAGTCCATCGCCGACGTGGACGGCAACATCGAACGCATCGTCCGCCTCAGCCGCTTTCCGGTATGGAGCTATGAACTCCTCGTGCGCTGCGCTGACGGCGACCGGCTACGTGCCACCCTGCTGGCCACCTGCTCCCGGCACCCCACCTTCGAGGTGGCCGTCTCGAGGGAGGGCCTGGCCCGACGCTCCCAGAGGCTCGTGGTGCTCGACGTGGACTCGACCCTCATCCAGGACGAGGTCATCGACATGGTGGCCGTGGAGGCAGGCGTGGGCCCCGAGGTGGCGGCCATCACCGAGCTGGCGATGCAGGGCGACCTTGACTACGAGGTGTCACTCCGGGAACGCGTGGCGTTGCTGGCCGGGACCGACGTCGGGGTGCTGGCACGCGTCGCCGACCGGGTCAGGCTCACCCCCGGCGCCCGCACCTTCTGCCGGACGCTGCACCGGCTGGGCTACACGACTGCGGTGGTCAGCGGTGGGTTCATCGAGGTGGTCGGGGTGCTGGCTGAACGCCTCGGGATCGACCACGCTCATGCCAACCGCCTGGAGGTGGTCGATGGCCGACTCACCGGTGCCCTGGTGGGTCCGGTTGTGGACCGGGCTGGAAAGGCCCGCCTGCTGCGCGAGATCGCCGAGGCTGAAGGTGTACCCCTGGAGCAGGTGGTGGCGGTGGGCGACGGAGCCAACGACCTCGACATGCTGGCTGCAGCCGGTCTGGGCATCGCCTTCAACGCCAAGCCGACGGTCAGGGCCAGCGCCGATGCCACGGTCAGCGTTCCCTACCTGGATGCAGTCCTGTTCCTCCTGGGCGTGAGCCGCGAGGAGATCGAGGAAGCCGACCGGCTGGACCCCTGAGGCGCCCCCGACGGGTTGGCTGACCGTGCTGTCCGGCTGGCTGAAGGACCTGCTGGCTGGTGGCTCAGTGGGCCGAGAGCCCTGCCATCGTGGGCGGGCCCTTGTCCCGACAGGCCCTCGTCCCTGCGGGTCTCTGTCTAGAGCAGGCTCTTCAGGAGTGCCCTGGTCCGGGTGAACTCGTCGGTGGACGTGCCGAACTCGAGGGCGGAGAAGTCGGTCACGCCGGCATCGGCCAGCCCGGCCAGCTGCTGGGCCACCTCCTCCTCGGTTCCGATGATGGCGACGTCGCCGGGATGGCGTGCACCCTCGCGGTCGAGCATGGCGCGGTAGGAGGGCAGCTGGCCGTAGATCTCGAAGACGGTCGCTGCGGCGGAGCGGACCGCCTCGGCGTCGTCGGTGACGCACGTCGGGAGGCTGCATACGATCCTGGGGGCGCCTCGACCGGCTGCCGCGGCTGCCTCTGTCATCCTCGGTGCGATGTGCTCGGTGACGGTGCGTGGTCCGACCATCCAGAGGATGGTGCCGTCGGTGCGGCGTCCGGCGACCTTCAGGGTCTGCTCGCCGAGGGCTGCCACCATCACAGAAGGGGCACGGTCCGTCGGCCGGCCGGTGTCGATGTGGGCGGTGAACGCCTCGCCGCTGTAGGCGACCGTGCCTGTCTCCAGCAGTGGCTGCAGGACCTCCAGGTAGTCGATCAGGTGGCGTACCGGCTTCTCGAAGGACAGGCCCAGCATCCCCTCGATCATCGGGCGGTGCGAAAGGCCGATGCCCAGCACCAGAGGACGGTCACCGAGGGCGGCCTGGGCTGTCAGGGCCTGGCCCGCCAGCGCCGTGGGGTGACGGGGAAAGGTCGGTATCACAGCGGTGCCGAACTCCAGGCCCGGCGCGGTGTCCGCCAGTGCCGTGAAGGCGGTGAGGGCGTCGATGAGGCCGGTCTGGGCCAGCCACCAGCCGGAGAACCCGTCATCTGCTGCCTGGGCAGCGTGGTCGCGGAGACGACCCAGGTCGGCGTGGAGCAGTTCTGCAGAGGCGTTCAGGGCGATTCTCATGGTTCTCCCGGTTGGGTGGGTCGGTGGGTCGGTGGGTCGGTGGGTCGGTGGGTCGGTGGGTCGACGGGTCGGCTGGTCGTGGTGCAGGTCGCTGGGTCTCAGGCCCCGGCCTCGGCCCTGACCTTCAGAGTGTCGGCGAAGCGGTCCAGGAAGCCCCGGGCAGCGACGACGAAGCCATCGCTGCCACCATCAGGCAGCGGGTCGATGAGGAGGGACCAGGCCATGAGGCATGTCCCACCCTGGTCGGTGAACAGCGTGGAGCCCTGGTAGAGGACCACAGGCGCGCCGTTCAACTCGTAGACCCGACGCCACGGTGGTTCGAACGAGATGACCTCCTCGACAAGGTCCAGGTCGCCCATGGAGAACTCCAGCCGGGCCCCCAGGCCGTGGGGGGAGGGATCCCCGTCCACGGCGTAGCCGCCGGTTGCCTCGCTGATCAGGTCGCAGAGGGCGCCGAAGGCCACCTCGCGGGGCGCTGCGATCTGGCGCTCCGTGACGACCGTGGTGTATTGCTTCCTTGGAGAGGCGTCTTTCATCTCAGCGACGTCTTCCTGTGTGGCCATCGTTGGATCATGCACTGTGCCGGCGCGCAATGCCCGACCAGGCCTGTCAGAATCCTGCGGCCTCGCCGATGATCGAGCGGGGATCCGCCGCCCCCCGGAGCCCGTCGTCCGTGACCTCGATGCAGTGGGCATGGCCGAAGTTGGCCGGGCCGACCAGCGCCGTATGGCCACGCTCGTTCAGGCCGGGCACCCAGCCGACCGGGGCATGTTCCTCCACGACCACCTTCAGGGCATCAGTGTCGGTCCATGTGCTGAAACCGGTTCCGCCGCCGGTGAGCACCCAGCGTCCTCCACCCACCACGTGGCCGGGGTCGGCCCCGTCCAGCAGCATCCGTACCAGCATCTGCAGGACGACCTGGGGCTGGGCGTCACCGCCCATCGTTCCGAGCACGGCACGGAGGCGACCGTCGGGTCGGGTTACAAGGGCCGGAGCGAGCGTGTGTGGAGGTCGTCTACCCGGGCCGTAACAGGCCGGATGCCCAAGGTCCAGGTTGAAGCCGATGCCCCGGTTGTGCAGGAACACGCCGAGGTTCGGAAGCGTGAGGTGGCTGCCGAACCCGTCAGCGTTCGACTGGATCAGCGACACGCCCATGCCGTTGCCGTCAACGGCGCACAGGTATGTGGTGTCGCCGTCCCTCCAGACATCCCCCAGCGTGGCAGTGGAGTCCCTCCGGATGGCCGCCCGGCGCGCACCGAGGCGGGCATCGTCCACCAGCGCCCGACCGTCGGCGTGCTCGTGCAGGACGTCGGGGCGGTCGTGGCCGGCCATGCGCGCCGCCTCCACGAGTAGGTGGGCCCGGAGCGGGTCGTCCTCCCGAGGCAGGTCCAGGCCCTCGGCGATGCGTGGGATCCCCGGGTA
>JGI24919J38490_100166_pt1 | contig 18882 bp, 13 predicted proteins | sample LinPFosmplate7_FD_38490 | JGI IMG/M metagenome (IMG submission 38490) | reverse complement strand
TCGAGCTCGGTACCCGGGGATCCCACAAAAGGGCTCAAGGACGGCGAGACAATGTACACACAAGCGTTCCCAGGCGACCACGGCAATCTGTTTAAGAGCTCAATCTGTCCCAAGTACTACCGCGATTGCGACATCAGTAATTGCCACCCCGTGCTACTGTCGCAGTTGTGTGTGGCGGAGGGCATACCGACACCAGTTCTTGATCGTTACATTGACCAGCGTGCTGATGTGATAGGGGAATGTGGACTGCCGAAATCACAGTTTAAACGGCTGTTTTTCTCGACGGTCTTGTACGATTTCGCGTGCTCTGAGCGCCAACTGATGCACAAGTGTGCAGAGGCGGGTGTCTCTCAGCTGCCCGAGTTGCTGTTAGAGTTGCGCGAGGAGGTACGGACGGCTGCCAACACATTGATTGACCGCTACCCCGAGTACATGCAAGGCGCAATCGAGCGCAAGGGTGCGACGTATCGCAATCTGGACGGGACAGCCCTCGCCCTCATTGTACAGACGCAAGAGAAACTGTGTCTGCATGCTTTGTACCAATTCTGGCGGTCGAAGGGTATCACGGTTGGTGCACTGATACACGACGGTTTGCACGTCGCGTGCGAGGACTCGACAAAAGGGCACCTACGAGAGGCCTCTGAGTACATCCACGGCCTCACTGGATACCGTGTCACACTCGAGTACAAAGCATGGGAGCCACCGCCCGAACTGGCAAAACGCGGAACAACCGTCACATCACACGGACGGGCGTTTGACTCAGTGGTGTGGCGCTGCGTGCCTAGCTTTTGCAAAGGTTGCACAGACACACGGTTTAAAGATTGCTGCACACGTATAGAAAGTATGAGTGAAAGCGCCACACCTGCACCCACCGGTTTTGACACCTGGACTGCAAATGACTACTCAAATTTCGTTACCATTTGTGCCGCAGCCGTCGGTTCCACACTTCTGGTAATCTTCAAAAGTCGCTGTGTGAAGGTTTCGCTGTGCTTTGGTATGTGGAGCTGTGACAGGGAGGTACAAGACGCGTCGGATGAGGAAGAGACAATCATTCCTCCCAATGGCCGACCGACTGTGCCGGCAAATGACCAGCCGTAAGAGTCTACGTAGAAGAGAAACCATGTTGCTTGCGGTCGTATCGCACACAGGCGAGCTCATTGGCATTTTCACCAGTGGCGTTGACGCTCACCTTCAACAGAAAACACTGCCAGGTAGTCGCACTTGGCGGTGTGCTCCGAACAGTTCGCATGCTGAGGAGATGACACCTCGTCAAATTTCCACTGTGAAAGAAGAAAGCAATGGTACAGACCCGCAGGGCAGCGACCGATGCGGCACGCGAGCAATCGACACGGAGCGGCCGGGTACCCCGACAGAGAGTTGAAGCGCAACTGGAACCCGCATTCGGTGACCGTGACGTACGGCTGCGTTCCACTGCTGCCGGGGCACGAAAGCGTGAGGCGCAACGGCGACTCATGGACGAAGATGAGCCCGCGGGTAAAGCAAGTGGAAACCTGTGTGCGTTTACAGGCCCGAACACAGCCGAGTACAATAAAGGCAAACGCCCATGGGCATTCTCCGAACGCAAAGTGGGCAAAGCTGCGAACACGTTATGCCAGCCCGGTGTCAAGGAGGCGTGGAGCGATTCAAAACACGTCGCCGAAGAAAAGCGTCTGTGCGGCGATCGGAACTGGGTCTACGGATACAAGCGCGGCGACAAGCGTGTCAAAGCACACTGTCGCAAGCTGTCAGGACCGCAAAAGCAATCCATGGAAGTAGCCATTGCGAAACAGACTGTGCGTAAGAAGGAACGTGAGCTCGCTGCACTACTTCGAAAACGCGATAGTACAAACAGTCTGTCCACGATTGCAAAGCTGGAGAAACAGATCAAGGCTCTACGCACAGAGCTGAAACCCCCGCGTGAGCCCGTGATGGAGGAGCCAGACGACATTTCTCAGTATGATTTTACGAGTGTTCGTCCCAAGAAAGGAGACGACAGTCCGCGCACACCGCCGGGCCGCCGTGCCCCTCCCCGGAGGCGTAAGGCAACTTCACGAACACCCGGTGTTGTCACAGCAACAATGCAATCGTATATTGATACACTTCCACGCGGGGAGCGTGCAAAGGCGAAACGCACAATGACAGCTTACATTAACTTTGGTTCCATGGATGCAACAGAGGCCATCAAGCGTTACAAGCAGCGCCGCAAGGATGACAACAGAGAGGGCGTTGACAACGCTGGTGATTTCGAGGACGAACTCGATACAGATGATGAGTCAGATGATGACGGACCGAGCGGCGGTGCTTTGACCGCTGGACTGCAAGTATTGCATGATGATCCCGAGTGGAGTGCCGCCAATCTGACGAGATAGAGGCAATTGCTGTCTCACGGTGAGTCAGTCAATACTGAAGAGGAAACGAACCGCATCATTGCGCTTGGAGGCGGTGACTTCGACCAAGGACGAGCGAAGATGAACGAGCTGATCCAGACCGAACTGAAGAAGCATCATAAGTTGAAGCCACTGTTTCGTGAAATGATGAACGACGCGGTCGTGTTAGCCCGTAGCGCTACTGGTTCTACGCAGACAGATATTGCGGTATTCATGCGCAACAGATACGGGTTCGAGCCGTCCGAGGAAGATCTAACATCGTTTAGGTTGGAGTTGGAGTATGCGTCGTGGCGCGAGTCGTTGAAGAGAGTGACGTGTGTCGACATCTACTACTATGTTTACGGGCTGCTATGTCGTCGTGAGGAGCGGGTTTCTACACGGTCACGCTCTCCGTCACCTGTGCCTAAGAGAGCTCGCACCGGTATACTTTTGAACATTCCGGCGGCTATCGCGTTCATTGGTCAATGCTACTGGTTTTGGAATTCGACGTGTTCTGTTCAGCTAATGATTGATACGCCGATCATTGACATGGGCGAAAACTACACCTTGAACCTCACGTTGGATTATACGTCGCCCCTGAGTTTTACAGTGACGTTCTCGGGGGTCCTGAAGAGTCTTGAATACGTTTCAAAGACGATGGAACGCGAGTTTCGCAATTGGCTGCCTCGTGAACAGCCTTTGACTATCGGCTACTGGTGCGTCGGTATTGTCGACGCGTGGTTCTGGTTTGTGTCTACACACTTATTCGCGATGGTGTGGGCGTTTATACTGTATGATCTTCCCGTGACGTTGTGGTGGTGGGATGAATCTGCACTATGGCGGACGTTGCTGGGAAACGGTCTACCGTTTGTGTCCTCGCAATGCATAGCTAGTGTCAAGGATGCGCGGTACTGTAAGCTTGTATATCTGCTATGGCCGTGGGCACTAAAGTTTGTAGATGAGGAGTTCGAGGAATGGAAGCGCCCTGAATAAAGCACCGTCTTGCTTAGCTATTGTTTTTTCGCTGCCTCTCGCACCTGAGCAATGTCACCGCGAGCAATGTCCCCGTCATTGACCATCCGCCGTCAGTTTGAGCAGCAGCGGCGGCAGCCAGCATACTTAGTGATTATCGCTTTTCCTTGCAACGATGCCTTGCTCTGCCATGCTGCAGCACTGGTCCACCCCGAGTTTGGCGGCGGTTGAAAATCCTAGGTGTGTTACACTTGTTACGTGTTACGTCGAATTCTGCAAACTATTTCCATCTATATACGGCTGTCCCACTACTACTTCCATCTCAAAAAGTTTTGAATATTTGATGTAACATGTAACAGTGTAACAGGGTGACTAGGAGATACAAAGGTTGCGCGAGCTCGAGGGAGTTTCAATGTCGCGTGCGAGACTATAGGAGTTTCATTGTTGTGCGCGAGACTATAGGAGTTTCATTGTTGTGTGCGAGACTATAGGAGTTTCATTGTTGAGACGAAGCACAAAGGAGTTTCATTGTCGCCCGCGACCCTAGGAGTTTCAAGGAGCACGCAGCGTGAGACTCTTTTAAAAGAGTCTCACGCTGCGTTTAGTGTGCGCTGCTTCAGTGGGCGGCCATCTCGCTGCACGCAGCGGCCGCGGCATTCAAAGTGTCAGCTAAATGACAGTGCCTCGGGCAGTCGGACAGGTACCAGCAAGCCAGGCCCAGTCAAGCAGGGACGGGGAACGCCCCCAGCGGCGCAATGGCCGTACATATCAGATTGTGACCCAGAAATAATCGGACCCGTTATTTGCAATTCTGAGGTAACCCTACGCCCCCAAGGTGGACTGCCCTAGCCGAATGGCCATGGGGGACCACCTTGCCACAGACCACATCAGTACTGGAGCCCTCTAGCGCGCTCTAGAGCCCCAAAATAGTTAGCGACCTAAAATGTGTGGCATTTAAGATCGCTACGCCAGGGGCGTACCCCGTCAGGCAGGCAGGCCGGGTGACTGTCTGTCAGACAGCGCGCGAGCGGCGGCACGGTACGGTACTCACTAGCCGGTCTGTGCTGTGACCTGCTGCTGTGACCTACGATGGACAGGCAGGATGTGACTTGGGTAGCTAGGACTGGCCACAGGGAGTGTTGTCAGAGGTACGACCGCGCGGAGATACGACATTTCTCTCCCGTGTACTTTTACCGCCAAATCGCATCGTTCGATGTATGAATACGTTATATATATTCCCCATCGGCGATGCATTTGCGCACCGCGCGCGCGCGCGCGCGCTGGCCCACCCTGTGTGCCTCTGCCCGGCCCTGCCTGTGTGCCTCTGTCCGGCTGCGGCTGACTGTCTTGCGGCGGCACGAGCACGCGGCTCGAGCCCTTGAGTCTGCGGTTGCTGCACTCGCAAGGCAATGGACGCTACCAGCAGCAGCAGCAGCGGCTCCGAGTCGGACGAGGAGGACGGAGGCACGTTCCCTGTGCAGCTGGTGACGTCCGATGCGCGGGGCCGCGACTACGTTGCGAGTCGCGATGTGGCGCCCAACGAGCTTGTGCTGCGCGTAGCGCCAGTGGCAGCTGTTCCAAACGACCGCTTCGCCACCAGCGTCTGCAGCGGCTGCTTCCGCCGTGGCTGCAAACCGTGCCCAGGCTGCCGGCAGGTCGCGTTGTGCGATGAGTGTGCCGCACCCGGAACGCGCGCCGCTGCGCTGCACCGCGACGAGTGCGCTGCGCTGCGCATGCTCTTCGGCTCGGCGCAGACGCGGCGCCTCGAGGTCAGTGCTAACGCGGCCAACAGCGGCGGCCGAGCAGGTGTCCGGCTACTGCTACGCCTGCTGCACACGCGCCAACGCCAGCGCGCCGCCGCTGCGGCTGGCGCGGAGGCTGCTAGTCTGTGGCCGGCGCTAGGAGAGCCAGAGAATTGCGACGTGATCGAGGATGAGTTTGATGACGTGTGGGATCTGGAAGACCACTGGGATGATTTCAGCGATGAGGTGGCCGATCGACTCGTCGATATGTCCAAGCAGGCGAAGTACGTGCTGTCGGCTGACCTCCGCGGCAACCTCGAGGAGTACGTCTCGCTGCTGGCACACTGCTACTGCAACGCATTTAAGCTGCCAGGTCGCGGTGATAGCCGCACCCGCCTCGCACCCGAGAGTGTGGGGGTAGCGGTCTTCGTCAGCGCATCGTTCTTCAACCATTCCTGCAGCCCGAACTGTCACTTTGCCCTGGATTCGTCCGGATTTCTCGAGGTCAAAGCTGCGAGGTGCGTGCGCAGAGCCGCAACCACCGCATCCACAGCAGGCCACGAAGCGCAAATGTAGTGCAACGCGTGCGCCTTCTAACCCTCTGACTCGCTGGCTTGGTTGCATCATGCAGGGCTGTGAAGGAGGGTGAGCTGTTGACAGTCTCGTACATACCGCTTGACTCAGCACAAGCACAAGCAGCAGCAGGCGGCGGCGGCACGCGCACACGCCATCAGAATGCCGAGGGTGGTGGTAGTGGAGGGTCGAGCGGTTCTCGTGAGAGTAGGCAGGAGATTTTGCGCAAGAACTTTTTCTTCGATTGTGCGTGCGAACGCTGCGCAGAGGAGGCAGAGGCAGAGGCAGAAGAGATGGAAGCGGACCAGGTGGAAGGGGACGGCGACGGCAAAAGAACAAACAAGAGGAGCAGGGAATGAAACTCAAACCGAACAAAAGCAAACAGCAGGCCTGCTGCCAGCCAGACCACCAGTAGTACTACCAGATATCAGATGCTATCTAGCTAGCTGTGTGGATCCCCGCTCCAGCGTCGGATTAGCTTCCGCTGCCGTGGAGTCGCCGCATCCAAAACCTCCCTCCGAATCTCTGGTGCGGTGTAAGGGGCAAGCCTTCCAGATACGAGCTCTGATGCGTAGTGGACTTGCATGATGAGGCGGGAGGCATCGCTGGTAGTGTTTGCGGCCGCGGAATGCCAGACGTCAGACCTGAAGAGCACGCAGTCGCCGGCAGAGACGAGTGCTGAGCGCTCCACCCTCAGTAGTGCTGCTGCTGCTGCTGCTGCTGCTGCTGCTGCTGCTGCTGCTGCTGCTGCTGCTGCTGCTGCTGCTGCTGCTTGTTCTTGAGCTGCGACATCGATGCCCTCGGCGCCGCGGGAAGCCTCCTCATCCTGCTGCTGCTGCTGTCGCTGCTGCTGCGTGGGCGGAAGCTCACCGAGCAGATGGCTGCGCAACGCAAATCTCGTTGGTCCAAGCTCCTCCGTCAGATCATTGAGGTAGTAATGCGCCGTCAGTACATACACAGGCGCCTCCAGCTCACGCGATCGCATCGCCGCCACCGCCCCGGGCGCAGCAGTGAGGGGTATGTAATCCACGTGTGTGGTGCCTGCGGGTCGCCCCGGTGGTGTCTGCCAGAGGTTGTGTTGAATGACGTGGGTGCCAGAACCGAGCACCGCCTCGGCGACTGCGCAAGGCGGGTCCGTGTCCAGGAACTGCAGGAAGGGCGCTGCTGCTGCTGAGACCTCGCGGTTGAAGAGAGTTTGGATGGCGCGATCAACATAGGGTTCCGGTGTGCCGTCCTCCGCGGCGGCTTCAACCGCGGCGGTGTGGGCCGCGCTGCCGCTCCATCGGTCCAGCGGGCTGTGAGGGTCGGGCTCTAGCGCGGCGAAGAGATTCGTGAGCTGTGCGACACCCCCCGGCGACAGAGCACGAGGCACATGGACGCAGCCGTGCAGCTGCAGCTGGCGTGCCATGTCTTCGACGGTCTCGCCACGGGGCAGGTCGAGTGAGTCGAGCGAGTCCGTCGATTGTGCTGTCGCTGCAGGGCTGCCGCCATGCGTGCCGCCGCCGACAGCAGCAGGAGCTGACCCGCTACCGCCTGCGAACTGCGGCTCTGCGGCCGACGGCGGCACAGCTCGGAAGGTGCCAAACCGACGGGCGCCCGCGTCTGCCTCGCTGTGGAGGGTCCATCCACGTGGGAGCACGGAGGGTGGCGGCGGCGCCACGAGATGATCCTCTGCCGAGTGCGGGAGCTGGGTGCGAACGGCGGGTGGCGGCGGCGGCTCGGAGGCCGCCGCCGCCGCCGCCGCCGTGGCGCGAGGAGGGTCACCACAGGTGCATAGGTGACGGCTGAGCGCTGCAAGTCGTCCACTGCTGCTGCTGCTGCTGGAACGCATCATGGCATCACTGTTTCACCCGCGCGGCCGTATAATGACCCCCGCGCGGGATAGTATAGTTACTAGGAGGATCGATCGGACCGACCTCCCCCGTGCACGCCAGACCCGAAATCGTATTGTGATCTCAGCCGTGTTACTCAGTACTCGTGGTGGTTTCAACATACGTACGCTGTACGACTGGCCAGGTTTGCACCTCGTTCCGCACGCGATGCCGCGTGTTTTATAAACGGGCTTCCTTTAGGAAGGCTGCCAATCGTAGCGCAATCTGCGGTGGCGTAATGTGCAGCGGCGCGAGAGGAACTTAAAATATTGACCATGTAGTTCATGATCTTCGGCAAGTGGCGTTGGAAAATCCCAGACGGATCACCTAGGGAGATCGAACACACATTGTTTTTTAACCCCTTTTTACTCTGCAACATAGCGGAAAGTCTGGAGCAGTCTTGGTAATTCATCAATGGAAGTGTGCAAAACAAGGGGGAAACGTTTTCAGCACAGCAGTACCGGTCTGGGTGTAGTACTGTGCCATGAGGCTGAGCTGGTTGGCCTGCTCGGTGAGCGACGGCCCGCGAAAGCGAGGGCCGTCCATGCGGTAGCCAAATGTGAGGAAGTTTTCGAGGACTCCTCTTGCGTAGTCGTGGGCGCCGAGCGCGAGGCCAATCATTAGCGATGATTCGAGAGTGAGGTCGACGTTATCGCCTACCGGCCCTCCGTACGTTGTGCCGGGCACGCCGTACCGCGGCCACCAGGTGTCATCGCGTAGGCCTGGCGCGGCTCTCTGAGCACAAACGAGACCATGCACGAGACGCAAGCAGATCAACGGAGGTTTTTGTGGCGCAGATGTTTATCTGGCCTGGCTCCAGCGCGAGCTTGTCGATGCCGCCGGACGACGCCGTCGGCGGCGTTGCGATTGGGCGTTTGAGTTCGATCGCCAACGACGGGGGCAAATCACGATCAATCGCTGAAATGATTCAAAATGATTCAGACTCGGCGACTTCGGCGGTCGGCGCACAAGCTCGGCGTGAGGCTTGCGCGTCGTTACACAGAGAGGTCCATATGGGGGCTACACGAGTGAAGCTTGGGTGGATGGACTGACGGTAAAAGAGGGTCGCAGTATCTGTTAAATCTGGCTGATCGGACTGAGAATCACACGAGGAGGATGTGGCAGTGCTCATCGTCGCATTTTTCTGGGCAGCTCCGGCGGCCTGGACAAGCATGTGCTGGGGCTGAGCTGAGCGGACTTCTCGTAGCTACCCCACCAGAGAAGATGCGCTGTCGTCCTGTGGGCCCGCAGACACGTCTCGGACGAGCCGCGCCAGGCCTATTGGGGATCAGCACAGCCCGAGAGATTGCATCACCGGCCATCGTCTGCTCAAGCCGGCCCGCCGGAGCAAGACCGCCACGCGAGCCGTGCGCTCCAGCCCGCTGATCTCAGCGCAGCTTCCTTTGCGCAAGCCGACGCCCGGGTATCCGCTTGACCGCAGCGAGCAAGGGCTGTTGGCTCCATACCCATATTGGTCAGGGTGGCTACTCGCTAGGAGCGCTCACGCGGTCCAGCACCTGATCCACAGCGGTGGTATGCGATGCTTGTGAGCGCACGCTTGCCTTGCCTTTTGAGGGCCTCTCAAAGCAACGAAGCTTGCGTGTCAGCGAGGTGACCAGAACGACCCCGGCTGAGCTGGTGACTACGTCTGCGAGTCCATCACGGCTGGTTACGGCGGCACAAGCCCTAAAACCGACTGTCGGGGAGCGGTTGCATCACACCGATCAGCACCGCCACTCTACGCCGCCTCCAGGCTACGTGCGCACGCCTCGCACATGCCATCGCTACACCCAGGAAGACCACCGGCGAAGCCATCAGGACCACTGCGTATGCGACGGCCACGATGACCGCTACCACACCAGCGCGCATGACCATCGAGACGAGGACACAGCCGACGCACGCCGCGTGCAGCCCCGCCACGCAAAATCTGACAGCGCCCACCACAGCAGGCCAGAGGCACGACATCAGGACACCCCCAAAAACCTCGCTGTCGATGATCGCAGCCACACCGCATCCACCGCTGCTCGGCGGTACATGTAGTCCCCAAACGCACGCCGACCAGCGCCGATAGTCGCGGCCGTACCGCGGCGCGTATGCCACACATGCTTGCTGTCGCAGCGCGCCGAGCTCGCACGCGTACCAGTCCGAGTGCAGGAAGGCCCGCCACCACGCAGCCATCTCCCTCGCGCGCGTGGCTCGATCCTCGCAGTCACTGCGTGGCGTCGTACTGAGAACGCTCCCGCGCTCCTACCTTGCTGGCTACCGCGCAACGCATTGACCACATAGCAACACCAGCTCCATTAGGGCCGGCTCCACAAACCACAAAACCTACGAGAGCCGAGAAGGCTCCCGTGCTGGCAGACTCAAAATACACCTGCCTAATAATGCTCCCTGATTCTCCAGGGGCAATTCGATGATTGCCCCGCGCGGCAATGCATTCTTGCCCCGCGTTCCCTAGCTGCCTAGTGCTCCGCCATTGGCGGAGCTTGGCTAATTCCCTATTCCCCTAGCTCGGCCCCCCCCCTCAGGGACTCCCAACTTCTCACATCCCCCGAGTGTGCGGCTTCACAACTTCACTTGAACCGTGCGCTCTTCACTCCCCGAAGTTTCCCATTTCAAAATCCTCAACTATGTCGGCGTAGATCTCAGCAACTAGTGCGTCGACCGTCTCGAACTCCCGGCCGTCTTTAGCGACGTCGCGATGAGTGAGTCCCTCGATTGCCTCACGGCCTGTTAGCTGGCCCATGAGTGTATCGATTACTGCCTTCTCGACCGCCTTGGTCAAGATGTCCGAAGGATTCTTCTTTCCCTCAATCCACACTGGTTTGATCTCACCCATGCGGACTCGTTCCCGTATTTTCATGAAGCAGATATCAATGTGACGGTTGCCGTCACTGACCATCTTCTCCACTGCCCAGTCGGTTGCATTGCGATTGTCGCCGTACATCTCGGTCGGGTCATCAACCATCCAGCCAAATCCCATTTCCGTGAGCAATGATCTCAGCCACTTGACGTGCCTGAACGCGTGCGTAATTGTCATGTACTCTGCCTCACTCGTGTGAAGCGGGATGTTGGTGTGTTTCTTTGATCTCCAGATCAATGGTCCGCCTGCCCAGTAGATCACATAGCCATACTGCGGCTTGTGCCCGATCAGGTCCTGATAGAATCCTGAATCGTAGAAGCAAACGGGTTTCACGTTGCCGTCACTTCGGAATGTAATCCCCTCGTGGCGGTGCTCATATAGGAAGTGCATGCAGTGCAGCGCTGCAAGCCATGCTCCCATCGATGGACGGTGCACGCACTTGGACAGAATACTCATCGCAGCTGCAATAGCTGGTGACGTGTTTCTCATCGGCCATAGTAGTTCACCTACTAGCTTCCTGTATCCCAGCGCGTGGACATCACGCGCTTCCTGGTCAGTCACTCCCACCGGCTTCTCGTTTTCATCGAGTGGTGGTGGACTGCTGTCTCCCTTGCCCGGCATTGGAGTGCTGGGCTTCCGTTTCCCTTTTCTGAAGTGACCGAACTCGGCCCACACCTGTTCAACATACGCGATCTGTGTCAGCCGCATGATCTTGGTGCCGTCGGGCAATTCCGACATGACTCGAGTTACTCCAAGCATATGCTCGGGATCGACCACTTTGATTCCTGGCTGGTTTTCCGTTTTGAACAAATTGTTCGTCGCGTCAGTCCACCAGGCTCCGTCTTCAGCAGACAGAAAGAAGCCATCGCAATCGTCGACATGAATCGACACGTAGCCTATCGACTTACGCTTGATGATGAACAAGCAGGGCTCGTACTCCATCTGTTGCACAGTGACTCCAGGATGATGCTTTGGAAGTACTTCCAGCAGCAACCTGTCCCGTTCCTTTGAGAACACGCGGCTGGCAGTTGGCATACCGTACAGGTTGCCGACCAGGATAGCGTATCGCTCTTCTCCCGTTGTTGGATCTCGATGTTCTTCTCGAATCCGTCCCTCCGGATAACGTACAGTGTACTGTTGATCCTCCTCAGCCTTGCCGATTAGGTAGGCCTGCATGATATCCATTGTGACTCTGACGCCGCTAAATAGCACTGACAGAGCTTGGATGATTCGGCCAGTCGCCAGATCTGGCGCTGCCGCGAACACAGTGGTGTAGTCGACTCCCTTGGTCAGGCTACCCTTGTGCCCCTGGGCTACGTTACGAGCTTTCGCCTTGTTGAACTTGCCGTCAACAATCTTAGCCTCGAGTAGCATCCTCATTCCCACGATCTTGAACTTGGCATCGCCATTGAGCTTGCTGTGCCGCTGACGTGCATCCTTCAATGTCAGGTCATGTTCGAAACAGTCTCGATCGTTCAGTCCATCCCATTCCTTGGAGATGGCCTCGTCCCATAGTGTTGTGTCGGCCCACGATTCCAACTCTTTCATCGACTTGGGTGCTATCGGCATCCCTCGGTCGTCAGTTGGCTGGCCTGCCAATTTCTTGGCCTGATTAGCTACTGCAGTCCAGTTTACCCAGTCGGGCCCGTCGTACAGCTCATCAGTTTCCTGTTCCAGCAGCGCGTAGCTGCATATTCGTTCATACCAGTCCGCGCCGTCTTGGCGAGACTTGAACTCCTCGTGTGCCTGTCGTGCCAGAGCCTCAGCGTGTTGCTCGAGGTCGGCGACGATAGCTGCCGCTGCCGCCTCTGCGTGATCGGCAGCAGACGGAGTGTGAGCGCCGTCGACGTCCATTGTGAACTCACGCACGTGCGTGTCCCACAGTGAACCCTCGGGTCTCGGAAAGAACTGGCCAGCATCAAACTTGACCAGCTTCTTCGTTTTGTTTATCTGATTCGGAAAGAACAACGTCGTACAGCGAGCCTTGTCGTTGCCGATCTTGAAGTATTCCTTTAACCACTTGAAGTACATCAGTTGTTGATCCGTCGAGATCCCAACCGCAGTGCACACCGACCGCCAACTATCATTGTTGATCGTTGTGTACCACTGCCCGTCGAAGCCGTCCACCGTTGGCAATCCAGCCTCTGGTTCAGGTTCCATATCGGGCGATGCATCCCCCGCAGCTGATAGCTGCGTTGCCTTGCAGTGCTTGATCCATTGAGCGGCACCACCGTCTGGCGGTGCTCTTCCATGAATAAGCTTGATGACGTATGATGTCATATCTTCCACGTCGTATTCCTCAGACTCATTGTCCGTGGAGTACTTTACCCGCCAGTACTTGGTCTCGTCGTCGTAAGAGGTCACCGTGCCGCGATAGACGCCGCCGTACTCCTCGAACAGTCTGTGAGACTCCTGGCCAATCCAGCTCTCGGGCTGGCTCACCAAACGAGCGATTGCCCGTTCGACTCTAGTTGCCTCGGTCAGCTCATTGCTGAAACCCGGCGGCACGATTTCAACGTGTCCGTCTGTTGGGTGCAATACGCCGTCCTTTTCCTGCCATATCCGTCCAGTGCCTTTCTCAAATGTAACGACACCGGGCAGGGGTGCATCCCCCTGCTTCGATACTCCCTTGACGATTGGTAGTCTGCCTTCATTGGCTGTAGTCAGCTTTGACAGTTCCACGCACGTCACGAATCGTGATAGCTCGACCTCAGGCACGCATGCCTTTGGGAGCCTCTTTGATTCAATTCCCGCCCATTGCAGAGCGCTGATTCCCTCATGGAGATGCACCACAGAGAAGTTCTTCGACCTGAAAGTCGTAGCCCTATCTCGGAGCGCCTCAAATGTCGGGATGCCCTTTTCCATCATGATGACCCTGCCGTAGCGAGCATGCGTCACATTCTTTGCGCCGCCGTGCTTGCCGGGGTCATGGACCAGAGCAAGAGTGCCTGGAGGCCAGGCATACTCCTTCCTTCGGTCACATTCGTAGTCATCTACGTTGTTGCAGCTCAATTCAGTAATCGGAGCTGGCCCTCGCCCTTGAGGACTCGCCTTGCGTGTTACGACGTTGTGCTGACGCACATACCAGCCGAAGTTGCAGGCTTCTTCCCACATGTCCCATTCCAAGCGTGTGCTCAGAAGGATGCGCTGAGTGTGAAGCTTGGTCAGCATCACAGCATTCTCAGCACCAGTCATCATGCGGTGGTCTGATTTGCTGGGAGGTTGGATTCGTTCAATCCCCAGCTCATCGCACACCTTGATCCATTCCACGTATTTCGAGCTCCATTCGCCGGCGTCATCGATCCGCAGTCGTTTGCAGAAGTCAGGACAGCGCAGCTCAGGATCAGCTCGCATTTTCAATATGAATTTCCGGAATTCAGTGATTGCGTCGGAGCGCTTTTCCAGGTGGAAGCCGCACATGAATAGTGTGCACTCGTCGCGCATCACCACCGTGTACTTGTTCCCCCACCGCGACTCCACATCCCAGTAGATCGAATCCATGTTAAAGGTCCGACCTGGCACAGTGTCATACACTGGCGTTCCCGATTTGAACACCCGTCTGAGCGTTCCACTAGTTTGTTTGCAGATGTCACAACCACCTGGACACGGTCCGTGATGACCGAGTTTGAAGTGGCGAATCCGCTGTTGCAGTTTCTTGTCGCCTGGACGCTGCGATGGTGTAATGACTGGTTCAGCTTCCTTGTACAGAATATCATCTTCCATATTAATCAAGCCGTCGCCATTCCCATCCACGTCATGGACATTCCTGTCGTCGTCGTCAGCGTGAGCCCTGACACTGAAGTCGTCAGTGCCGAAGCCATCGCCGTTGTCAACGTCAATTCCTGTGTTCAGAGTGCTGTCGTCAAACCCTGCTAAGCAGACCGACTGTAGACCTTGCAGGTCACGTCTCGAAAGTTTTGAACGCAAGCCTGAAGCAATCTGTAGCACTTCATCCCCCGCATTGACGTGGTCAACAATCATCTCGATTGCTCTGTTGTCATGCAGTTCATCACCAGCTCCACACATACGTATGAAGCCAGCGGTGTACGCAACGGCCGTGTGGTCGTCGCTCATTTCCCGGCACATCAGCGACGCATGCCGCTGGATTGCCTGACGCTTGGAGTCAGCTGCATCTGCACTAATCGTGAAATGCATGATCCAAAGTCGTTTCCGTTTATCAGCCACCGATGGCAGCCGAGTAATACTCCCGTCCGGTTCCTTTCGGCTGAAGCCTTCGAAGCCGGTTGGTGAAAGCGTGCAGGTAAAACCGCACTGCTTGACCAAGTGCCACGCAGATATGAGGTTGGAGTTCGCTCCGCCCTTCATCGTTGTGGCTGGCACACTAATGTGCTTGCCAGTGCTCGGATCGCTCGGATCGAACACATACATGTGTGCGGTGCCGTCTTTCGACGCACGCACGCTTGCTCCCGTGAAGCCACCGACTGAGATCCGGCTCTGACGCGCATTGGTCAGTCCGTTCTCGAGTTCATCTGTGAAGATGTTGATGTTGGCTCCGCTGTCCATGACAGCCTCAAATTTCCCATCAGCACGGTACGCCTGGTACGCATGCATAACGCCGCCGACTGTGCAGTACGCGCAGTCAGGAGCATCTTCCCGGTCGGCCTGGTACGCTTGGTCCCAGTCCTCTCGATCCTCGGCCTGGTACGCTTGGTCCCTGGCCTCTTCCCCTCCCTCTCCCTCCATGCCTGCCGCCTCAGCGGCGGCATGATCCTACTCACTGTCGCTGTCCACAGGGTGCAGTGAGCCGTCCATCCGCAGCTTGCTGCGATATTTCTGGCCACGTCCCTTGACCTTGACCGGTGATCCACCGTCCTTGACATCACGAAGACTGGCCTCAGCCTCCAGTGCCTTGGTCCTGGACTCAGCTGCCGCGAGCTTGGCCTCAAGGGCCTCCTGGCGAGCGGCGCGCAACTCCTCAGCCTGACTAGACTGACTGTAAGTCGACGCTTCGCTGCCGAACACAATGCTCTCCGCATCGTCGTCGCTGTCTGACGCAGCTGCTGCTGCGGCATTTGCCTTGGCGTGGCGTGAGCCGCCGCCACCTTTCTTGAATCCGCCACCGCCACCAGACATGCGTTCACGCATCTCCGGAGTGGCTTTAGACCGATCCTGCTCCCTCACCCCGGGCATGTAGCCGTCGGGGTACACGACAGACTTCTTGTCGCTAGACATTCGGCTGTCGCATGACTCGCAGTGCATCCATGCAGCAAGCCCTTTTGACTTCCCGCGATCGATCGCGCGAGTGTCACTCCACTTCTGTTTGTCGACGACGAGCGCGTAGCGCTCCTTTGTCAGACACTTGTTACACGACTGGTTGTCGCATACTCGTTGGCCCTTGTCGTCGTAGGAAGCACCCTGAGGCTTCCACATTTTCCAGCCGGCAGGCAGCTTGCTGCCGCCCTTGCCACCGCCTGATTTCCCATTGCCTTTTCCGCCCCCGCCACCGCCAGAGTTGGTGGTGAAGTTCGCGACATACTTCTCGACGTCCTTCGGAGCGTCGATGACGTCCCAGTGATCAGCGTTGTACGCGACCACGGAGTACGCGAAGCTTTGTGCGCGCGCAACAGCCAGAGCTCTTTGCTCCTTCTGGTGCTTTCCTTCCTTGAGCTTGCGCTCACCGCTTGTCATTGCTTCGATCAGCTTTCGCGCGCGTCCGATGAATACGGGGATGTCGTGAATGACATTGCGCTGCCGATCGGCAGGCTCACTTCCGTACTCTTCTGCCATGCGCTGCGCCACGACGGGGCGGTGCACGTACAGCTTCTCCATGAAGCGGCTGATCGTCATCGCCCATGTCACTTCGACACCGATATCGATTGCAGCCAGAGTGCCGAGACGTAGTGTCTCGAGACCACCCTTCCAGTTGTTTTGACACAACCAGCCCGCTCCGTTTCGCATGAAATCGTGAGCAGCCTCCCGAGCAGAGTCTCCGAACCTCTCAAGGCTGAAGATCCACGTCTCGATGACGGCCAGGCCGTCACCCCTCGCGGCATTGTTAATGCGCGAATCCTGCAGGTTGTCACCGAACAGGTTGCCAGACTTCTCGACTGCAGAGTCTACTGCAGGCTTGAGTTCCTGCTCAAGCAGTGTGTACAGCACGCCGTTGGCTGTCACGAAGTCCTCAATGTTGGAGCGAATGCAGTCTCTGCGATACTCCTCGGGATCGAATCCTCGGTCCCGTTCCTCAAACAGATGTGCAGCCTCCTCGGCTGCTAGCTTTGCCTTGGCGGCCTTCGCCGCCTTGATTCCCAGTCGTGCTGCGACTGTATCAGAGCTGCCACCCGTAGCAGCAGGTGATGCTGCAGTGCCTCCGTCACCGCCGCCATCACTGGGGGGTGCCGAAGGCCGGACGCCAGGGGTACGCAAGTGATCATCACCGCGTGCATTCAGCGTGCCGTCCTCCCAGTACGAGGTCCTGTCCTCGATGTCGATGCCACGTGACACGGATGTGCCAGTGTGTTCGTCCCGTGAGGTGTCGATGTCCTCTCCATGGCCGTATTCCTCGAGTCGCTTCCTCGATGGCGTCGGCCCGAAACCCAGCTCAAACTGCATGCGGTCGAGCCATTGGTCAGTCCCTTCTCCCTCAAATTGAACAAGGTCATTGTTCTTGACGATGTACACGTCCTTCCCGATCAAGTTGTTGTTGGATAGCAACTTGGACGCGGCGGCAATCGGCCACAGCGTTTTAATGTTAGCCTTCACCAGCAACCCGATTTGTGTTCGAATCAGGCCGGCGGTTCTGGAATCCGGATCAGTGTCCATCTTGTCCAGCTTGCTGTCCTTGAGCTTCTTCAGAGCCGTCAGATCAGCGCGGTTGTTCTTGTTGTCAGCAAGACCGCTGTGTTGTCCCAGGATGCCAAGCGCTGCCTCGTCGCGGCGGCGTACATCCGTGTACACCTCATCTGCGATCGACTTGATCATCTCGTCCAAAGCCTTCTCAAGCTTTGTCTTCCCAGTGAGCACCTCGAGTTGCTCATCATCCAGTTGGTCTGCATTCTGCCATGAGTTCTTGTGGCCTTTACGGCGCTGTCCTTCACGGGCGACCTTCATTCCAGTTTCCTTCTGACGAGTTGTCCGCACTACCTCATCGGCGGCGAACACGTCACGCATATCAGCGCGGTACTGCGACATGAGATGCTTAATCAGGTCCTCTTCAGGGCCTGTCCCGGGCTGCTTGACACCAGTCAGGCGTCGTTCCAGCCGCTTGATGGCCGCAATTGCGTCGTCGACGCGGGCCATGTTCGCGTCATTGACATCTTTGTGCCACAGCGCGACTCGTTCCCCGAGGACAGTGACATACTTGTCCTGCATTCCAATTGCCACGATGGCGGAGACATCCGCCGCAGCTTCCTCTGGCTCTACCTTTCCCTGTTTCACAGCCGCCAGGATCGATAACAGACCTGACTTCTGATCGTCCTGCAGTACTCCCTCGGCGAGACCGTCGTCGGAGGAGTAGAGGTACTTGACACCTAGCTTCGTTCGAAGAAGCTTCCCTGATTTGCGGAGGCTCTGCTTGAGCTCCAGCATCTGCGCGTCGGGGCCGCCTGAGCTGGCTGCGCCGACCTTGGCACTACCCGTGCCGATCGATTTGAAGGTGGAGGACAGAGAGTCCTTCACTTCGTTGATTCCCTTGCGTGACGACCGGCCGCCTGTCGACGGGGACATCATCATCACCGCAGTGACGTCGGTGCTCCTATGCACCTGCAGACCTAGATCTGCTCGCTGCTGCTGCTCGCCGCTGGCTGCCTAGCCGAGCGACGCTTGAACGCGGGGGCGTTCTTGGACAGCTTCCTGAACTTCCTGCCGGGGCTGTCACCGCTAGAGGGCGGGGACAACTCTGACTCCTCCGCTGCCTGAAAAGCACGGAAGGAGCTGGCGGCAGAACCTACCACAGCAGCTGTGGAGGCTACCACAGCTTTCGGGCCCGCGGGAGCTTCTCCAACGAAGACTCCAGCGACGGGCGCGCGGCTCTCTGGCCGCTCCACGGACGGCCCGGACGGCCTGGCCTCAACGTAGAAGCCCGGCTCCGGAACGCCGCGCAGCAACTGACGTTGCCGCTTCTTTTCTCCTGGGGCCGCCTTGCGGCGGGGAGGAACTGGCCTGCGCGCTTGCAGCGGCTGGCAGCTCCCGGAGCCGAAGCTCCACACGCGGAGAGGCGACGCGCGCGCGCCGTTCTCCTCGACGTCGGCGGACTCCTGCGCGGAGCTGCCTTCGTCTTCCTGCGGGGGCGGGACTGCGTCCGCACCTCCCTTCTCCACCTTTCCCGACGCGCCCCGACCGGCCTCACCCGGATTTACGGAACACGCTCTAGCTGCTGACCTACTGGCCGGCAGCATGCGCCACGAGCGCCAGGGCACCGGGCACCATAACCTGAGAACGCTCCCGCGCTCCTACCTTGCTGGCTACCGCGCAACGCATTGACCACATAGCAACACCAGCTCCATTAGGGCCGGCTCCACAAACCACAAAACCTA
>JGI24919J38490_100044_pt1 | contig 19684 bp, 16 predicted proteins | sample LinPFosmplate7_FD_38490 | JGI IMG/M metagenome (IMG submission 38490) | reverse complement strand
TATATTGGTAGACGCCGAACAAGGCGTTTTGACTCAAACACGAAGGCATTCATTCATCGTCTCTATGGTCGGCGTCAAGAATGTATTATTAGCAATCAATAAATTAGATTTAGTTGAATATTCTCAACAAGTTTATGACGATATTGTTTCCGAATATCGAGAGTTTGCGGATAGCGCATTGGACTTAGAATCTATAACTCCAATTCCAATATCTGCATTAATGGGAGATAATGTAGTAAACAAGAGTGAAAACACCCCCTGGTTTAATGGACAAACAATAATGCAATATCTTGAAACTGTGGAAGTTTCTAATCAAAAAGTACTCCAATCATTTAGAATGCCGGTGCAATGGGTGAATAGGCCAAACTCAAAGTTTAGAGGTTTTTCTGGTTTAATTGCCAGTGGAGAGATAAATACAGGAGATGAAGTCAGAATACTTCCAGGTGGCAATACCTCGCGCATCAAGAGTATAATCACATGGGAAGGAGAACTTCCTAAAGCAAAAGCGGGAAAGTCTGTAACAATTACTCTTGAAGATGAAATAGATGTGTCAAGAGGAGACATAATAGCTCCATCCACAGATCCTTGTGGAGAGGCGGATCAATTTCAGACACGCATATTATGGATGAATAACGATGCAATGATGCCGGGTAGGCAATATCTACTAAAATCAAGTACACAATCTGCTACATTGACTTTAGGTAAATTGAAACATCGAATTGATGTAAATACTCTTGATCTTCTGCCCGCTAAAACGTTACAGCTTAATGAAATTGGAGTTTGTAATATCTCTCTTGATAAGAGAATTGCTTTCGATTCCTATGATGAAAACCAAACAATGGGGGGCTTCATTATCGTAGATAGATTATCAAATAATACAGTTGGCATGGGCCTAATCGATTTCGCACTCCGTCGATCTGAAAATATTCATTGGCAGAAAATGGATGTTTCACAAAATTCTCGTGCGGAACAAAAATCCCAGACCCCTCGGATAATATGGTTTACTGGATTATCAGGTTCAGGCAAATCATCTATTGCAAATATTTTAGAAAAGAAATTACAATCCTTAGGTAAGCACACAATAACTCTTGATGGAGATAACATACGTCATGGTTTGAATCGAGATTTAGGGTTTACCGAAGCAGATCGGGTTGAAAATATTAGAAGAGTCGGAGAAGTTGCAAAGTTAATGCTCAATAGTGGATTAATTTGCATTACTTCTTTCATATCACCATTCGAATCCGAGCGTGCTATGGCGCGCTCATTAGTGTCTGAAAATGAATTTGTAGAAGTTTTTGTAGACACCCCTTTGTCTGTTTGTGAGGAAAGAGATGTCAAAGGATTGTATGCCAAGGCACGTTCCGGAGAGATACCGAATTTTACAGGAATATCATCTCCCTTCGAAGGTCCAAAGAATCCTGAAATTAGAATAGATACTACAAAAATTTCTGCCGAAGAAGCGGCAAATCAGATTATTGAATTTATTACAAAGCAATAATATATCTACAAAAATGACATAAAACAATCTAATAGAAGATTCCGACGCCTTCTTGACAGACGACAAGCCCGCAAAGTCTGATGAGTGCAGTTGATCAGGCAGAGTTACAGCGTATTGCACAACAAGTTGACCTCAATCGTCAAAGAATGGAATCTATTGAACAACAAATGAAACGCCTCGAGCAAATAAGATTGGAACAGATGCAAACAATAGAAACATTGTCTGCAATACCTTCCACTGGGGCTAAAGGTGCGATGATACCACTTGGTGCAGGTGTACAAATTGTAGCCGATATCCCGGCCGAAGCGGGTGCAGTAATAGACATCGGGAGCAGGGTTCAAGCGGAAAAACCTAGAACGGAAGCAATAGCAATACTTCAAAAAAGAACAGAAGAAGTACTGGGAATAATGAATAAGATGAAATCTGAATTCGATTCAATAGAAGAAACCACAATTTCTTTGGCGAATATTTTCAACAATCAGATAGCTAATCTGCAGGCAGATACTACCCCCGTTGAAACGGAAGCAATAATTCCTCAAAAATCACTAGAACCTGCTAAAACCTCTCGTAAGAAAAGGAAACGTGGTACAGAATTAACTCTTGACGATTAGGTGGTATTGTGGGATTATTTGATAGATTCAAAAGACAGGCCAAAGAGGCAGTCGATACAAATAAAATAACTATTCAAGAAGGAACACCAGAAGCAGACAAGATTGTTCAGCAAAGAGAAGAGTTACTTGCATCAATTCAAAAGTCCAAAGAAGAGAAAACACAGAGCTTTGATGTTGAAGAATCAGAAGTAACAGAAGAGCAGTGGGACGATTTTAAAGAAGAATCTCCGATAAATCCATTTTCGAAAGAGCAAGATAAAAAATCGAGAAAAATAGCCCAAAAAGCAAAGAAAAAGGAACGTTTAAATTCAATAAAAACTCCTGAAAATAAGCCAATAGATAGAATGAAAACAACGACTGGAAGAACATTGGTGGCTACGGCTAAAAATTTTGAAATGGATGTTTCAGTTGCTACCGTTAACAAAGGCGGCCAAATAATCCGAGGCGGCCCAGTTTTAGATGAAATAATATCTCAACTCGAAGAAGAGTTATTGCAATCAGACATGGGGCATTCTGCTGTTATGGAAGTAGTAAATAATCTAAAAATCAATCTAATAGGTTCGAGAATAGATGCCCGTAAGGGTTTAGATAAAATTGTAGAAATGGTAGTCCGAAAATCACTTCAAGATCTTCTTGAAGCAGGTTATTGGGATTTTGATAGAACCATTCAATCATTCGCAGCAGTGGAGACGCCAGTTTCTATTATGATAGTCGGAGTTAATGGTACAGGAAAAACGACAACTACTGCAAAGATAGCTCACAGGTTAACAGAGCAAGGTTACTCCGTAGTCTTGGCTGCAGCTGATACATTCCGTGCCGGTGCAATAGATCAACTTGCAACTCATGCCGAAAGAATAGGAGTCAGGTGTATCAAAAGTCAAAGAGGCGGTGATTCGGCAGCAATATCTAGAGATGCAATTGAAAGTGCTAAGGCCAAAGGCGATGATATCGTAATAATCGATACTGCAGGTAGGATGCAAAATAAAACCAATTTAATGGAAGAATTACGCAAAGTTCACAGAATAACTAAACCTGATTTAGTGATATTTGTTGCAGATGCATTAGCCGGAAATGATGCAGTAACCCAAGCAAAAGAGTTCCAGAGAATTCTAAATTTTGATGGAGTTGCTCTATGCAAACTCGATACAGACGCCAAAGGCGGAGCCGCACTTTCGATAGCCCATGCAACGGGCCGACCAATCGTTTTAGCAGGAGTAGGGCAAGAATACGTTGACTTGAAGGATTTCGACCCTGAATGGTTCTTAGATTCTATCTTAGATTGAACCTTATGACCGCGTCGTTCATGTATAATGCCCCTTGTGTGCCGTTTGAAATGTCCCGAGTTGCCCTAATCGTAGTGGCCAATTCTATCAACGAAGGAAGAATACGAGACATAATGTCCCGTCGTGGCTGGGACGTTGAAATTTGTCATGATGGCGATAAAGCAGTAGACGAATATGTCCGAATAGAACCCGATTTAGTTTTCCTTAGCTTAGATTTACCCACTATGAATGGACATATAGTTGCCCTTGAGATGAGAGAAACTGATCCTTCATCAAGAGTGGTTTTCGTATCTAGTAAAGCGAGATTGTCTATGACGATGGATGCAGCATATTCTTCTGGCGCTGTTGCAACACTTGTAACTCCTATAACATTCGACAGTCTTGAAAGGAAATGGGAAGAAATTAATTCAGATATTCCGGAAGCCCCGGGGCTTTCCGACTTAGACGCATTGTACCCAGATATAGAGGAACCAGAGCCAGAACTACCTCCATTACCTCCTCTTCCTTCATTGCCTCCTCCTTTAGTTATCGATCCAATAGTAGTAAAGCCCAAGTCAAAGAAACGAAGTAAATTGAAGATATTAATACTCACAATATTGGTTATTAGTGGCGCTCTTGGAATTGCAAATTATCTAGATTATATTGATATTCAGGTATATCTAGATGAAGTTTCAAGACTCTTCGATTAATAGCGCCGGCACCGAATCAACAAAAACACTCCCTTCGGGTGCGCTTGTTAAGACTTCAACTTTAACAGAAGAATCAGTCAACAAAGTCTCATCATTATTTTCTAGCCGGTAATTTAACCGCCATCTTTTCAAAATTTCTCTAGCAATTATTATCAGAGTAAGTAAGGAAATACACGCTGCTACAAACCAGTAAATAACATCTAGAATTAATGACATTTATTGCCCTCTTTGAATTAAAGCATCCCAAGATGCTTCAGCATAGAGTTTTGCTGCAACGCTCCTATTTTCTGCCCTATGTATTCCCGAACCTACGATTATAATATCCGAACCGGACATAATACTATCATGCGGATTACCATATCGTTGTCCCATTTTTCCTGCGCCATTATCTAAATTAATTCCAGGCGTCCATATCATTTGTGCATCTCCTACTAAGCTCCTTAGTTCGGCGACATCATCTGCGGAACTTCCGTTTCCGATATATCCCAAAACATGTGGAGACGCTTTACCAGTTGAAATCGTTTCAAGCGTGTATTCATTGTTTAGTAAATTTCCACGACTCGACATCTGAGCCAATAGTAAAATACCCCCAATTCTTTCAACATCCGCCCAGCCTGCAGCAATTCCGTCGACAATATCGGGCCCAGAAATTCTATGCGCTGTCACAATATGTGCCCAAGATCGTATGTCATGTATTCCAGCCATTTGCTGCTGAGAAATGTTTCCAATATCTGCAAATTTCCGATCTTCGAATAACAATAAATCATGTTCTGCCGCCAAATTTGTCAAAACTGACCATTCTTCAAGATTGAAGTCTTGTATTAAATCTACATGAGTCTTCAAAACAGCAACATAAGGCCCCACTTCTTTGATTAAATCAATTAATTCTGAAATAGATGTCATATCTGCTGCCAAACAAACTAAAGATTTCTTTTTAACTGCAATTTCCATTATCCGATGAGAGAGAGGATTTGCACAATTTTTCCAACGCATACCCCAGACTGCCTCAGGCTCCATCATGCTAATCACCCACTAGGGGTTTGTCAAGTCTTCGCCTAAAATGTTCTTTACAGGCCTACGGCCTACACCGCTTTGTTCATTGACGAGTTGCTACGGGGACAGTCTATAGGGTGCCGGAATATGGGGAGTCAGATGGAGATATATAATTTCGAAGTTACTACTCGTGACATAGAAGGATTGACTGATGCAAGAGGAGATTCAGTCAAATCGATGTTAGAGTCAGACTATGGAGTACAAGTAAATAATGTGAGAGTTATTTTAGGCTATCAAGTCAAATCAGATATGTCTTTAGAGCAAGCAACTAGGTCTATTTATGATTTATTTGCAGATCCTATTATTGAAGTTGGAAATTTAGAAAACTCTCTTCTTGACAACAAGAACTTATTTTCTGAGGCGCCACAAATTGCAATAAAAGTGGGATTTAAACCAGGAGTTACAGATAATGCGGGCCAAGCCGGATTAGACGGTCTAAGAACAATTTTTCCAGAAATATCATCTGCTTCGCAAGTAGCTACAGCAATGACATACTTGTTCTGGGGAGTTCCCGGCGACATTTCTCCTAATTGGCTTTCTAGTAAATTACACAATCAAATGATTGAAAGGTCTAGTATATCTGATAGCAAAGATTGTCAAAAATCAGTTTGGCCTTCTTTGGATTTTCCTGAAAGGCCAAAGTTGACCCAAAAACCATCTGCAACAGTAAATCTTGAAGTCAGTGATGAGGAATTGATACAGATTAGTGAGAAAGGATTATTGGCATTAAATCTCGAAGAAATGAAAGCAATTCAAGAGAATTATCGCGATCCAAAAGTACGTGCTGCGCGGGTTGAATTGGGATTGCCCGAGAAGGCACCTACAGATGCTGAATTAGAATGTCTTGCACAAACATGGTCTGAACATTGTTGTCACAAAATATTCGCATCAAAAATACATCATGTTGATTTTGAGACAGGTGAAGACACGTACATAGATTCATTGTTCAAAACCCATATTATGAAACCGACATTAGATATTCAATCAGAAGTAAATTGGTTGCTTAGCATTTTTCACGATAATTCAGGAGTCATCGCTTGGAATGATGATTGGAGCCTTTGCATAAAAGCAGAGACACACAATTCGCCCAGTGCATTAGATCCATTTGGTGGTGCAATGACTGGCATCGTAGGCGTTAACCGAGATATTCTAGGCACAGGGTTGGGCGCAAGACCCATCGCTAATACAGATGTATTTTGTTTCGGTCCACCAGATTATTCAGGTCATATCCCGGAGGGGTTATTCCACCCCTCTCGTGTATTCAGGGGCGTGCATGCTGGCGTTAGAGCAGGAGGAAACGAGTCAGGCATTCCTACAGTCAATGGCTCAATTGTATTCGATGAAAGATATCTTGGGAAGCCTTTGGTATATTGTGGAACGGTTGGTATTATGCCGAGATTACTGCCTGATGGCCGAGAAAGTCACGAAAAAACCCCTCAACCGGGCAATATAATTTACATGGTCGGAGGAAGAGTGGGTAGTGACGGAATTCACGGAGCAACCTTTTCTAGTCTTGAATTAACTGAAGACAGCCCATCTTCAGCGGTCCAAATAGGCGATCCAATTACTCAGAAGAAAATGATTGACATGGTACTCGAAGCGAGAGATTTGGGATTAATCCAGGTCATTACAGATAATGGAGCCGGGGGATTATCTAGTAGTGTTGGTGAATTGGCGGAACTCACAGGAGGTGCCGATTTAGATCTCGCAGCGGTACCTTTGAAACAGCCCGGATTAAGTAAGTGGGAAATCTTAGTATCAGAATCCCAAGAAAGAATGACAATCGGAGTAAACCCGGAAGATTGTGAAAAATTTGAAAAACTAGCCCAACTACATGAAGTCGAAGCAACCGCAGTTGGAACATTTACAGATTCAGGCGCGTTTGTAGTTCGTTTTGGAGATGAAACAGTAGCACATCTTCCAATTTCATTTTTGCATGACGGCTGTCCACAATTGCAGTTAGAATCTGAATGGCAAACTCCTGAACATGACCCAATATTATTCCCAACTACAGATCACATTGAGATGGGAGAGGTTCTTTCACGGTTAATGGCTAGACCTAATGTAGCAAGTAAAGAATGGTGGGTTAGATCTTATGATCACGAAGTCATAGCACAATCTGTGATCAAACCATTTTGTGGTGTCAATCATGACGCGCCCGGAGACGCAGCGGTAATTGCACCCATACAAGGAGGAACTCAAGGCGCAGTAATCTCCAATGGAATAGTGCCTCGATATTCAGATATTGATGCCTATGCCATGGCAGCAGCTAGCATAGACGAGGCTCTACGTAATGCAGTATGCGTAGGGGTAGATTTAGATTTAATTGCAGGATTAGATAATTTTTGTTGGCCAGATCCAGTTGAATCAGCGAAAACGCCTGATGGAAGATATAAATTAGCCCAATTAGTAAGGGCAAATAGGGCTTTGGACGAAGTATGTAGGGCATACAATTTACCTTGCATAAGCGGCAAAGATTCTATGAAAAACGACGCTACATTAGATGGTAAAAAAATAAGCGTCCCACCTACTCTTTTATTCAGTCTGATAGGCAACCATTCAGATGTTAGAAAGGCAGTATCTAGTGATTTTAAAAAAATAGGAGACAAGATATATCTTGTTGGTGAAACTCATCAAGAATTAGGTGCTAGTGAGTTAGCATTTATGCTACGCGATGAATCCGATGGAGTCAGCGGTATTGGGGGGCAAGTTCCACAAATAGATACTGGAAGAAACCTATCGCTATACCGAAGCCTGACGGATTCGATGTCCAAAGGATTGGTTTCAAGTGCTCACGACTGTAGTGATGCAGGGCTTGCTGCAGCCGTTGCGGAATGTTGTTTTGGTTGTGATTCAGGCGCAAATCTTGATCTTTCAACATTATTTTCTCCAACTAATGATTTAGATTCTTGGGGCGCACTATTCGGCGAAAGTCTCGGCCGCATATTAGTAAGCGTTAGTCCTGAAAATGCGCAGCGATTTGAAGAATCAATGAATGGCCATGAATGTAATTTACTAGGAATTGTTAATTCTAACGACAATATAATTTTCACCAATGGAGATGAAAAAATTCTTTCCGCGTCCATGTCTAAATTACGAAACTCATGGAAAGGCACACTATATGGAGGTAGAAATTAATGCAACCGAGAGTAGCAGTTCTTTCAGGTTTCGGAATTAATTGTGAATCCGAAACTATGGCCGTATTCGAAATGGCGGGAGCCAAGGCAGATCGAGTACATGTCAATAGATTAGTAAATGGAGAAATAAATTTGAACGACTATCATATAATGGCGGTACCAGGGGGATTTTCATTTGGAGACCATTTGGGCAGCGGCCGATTAATGGGCAATCGTCTGAGATTCGGGCTTCGCGAACAAGTAAGGGATTTTGTCAAAGCTGGAAAGCCTGTAATTGGAATTTGTAATGGATTCCAGGTGCTCGTTAAGATGGGTTTACTACCAGGAGACAACGACGTTAGCCTAACTCAAACGGCTTCTTTAGCATTAAATGATTCAGGTCATTATGAAAACAGATGGGCGACTTTAGAATTTGATTCAGAAAGTCATTGTATCTGGACAAAAGGAATGACAAGAATCAGAGTTCCGGTTCGGCATGGTGAAGGAAAATTCGTTACAGCCGATAAAAATCTCCTTGACGATTGGGGTGAAGGCGGCCAATTAGTAGTAAAGTATGTGGATCCTTCAACCGAATACCCATCATCAACTGATGAAGTATTGCCTTATCCGATCTCCCCCAATCAAAGTTGGAGAAATATTGCGGGCGTTTGTGACCCATCAGGGCTAATATTCGGTTTAATGCCACACCCTGAAGCCAATCATTCGACTTGGTTAGGGGCAACATGGACTAGAGAAAATATAGAGCATGGCGAAGGAGAAGGTATGAAGATTTTCAGAAATGCAGTAAATTATGTTTCAGAAAATTTTGATAATTAAAATAAAAATATTCTTGCAATAGATATCATAGGAATTACTATGTCGACCCGTGATGCAACTGATGTTTTCTCAGAATGGGCACTTATAGATAGAGATGAAGGCATGGAAAGTGGGCACGCCAAATCAGTTAACGAAATGCTAAACATTGTAATTCCAATACTAAAAAAACCCTTCTCAGCAATAGATGTAGGTTGTGGAAATGGTTGGGTGTGCCGAAAATTACAGGCATATGAAAATTGTAGTAAAGTAGTAGGGATTGACGGGTCATCCGAAATGATTGCTAAGGCCAAACAAAAGGGCACTGGAGAATTTCATCTGTCAACACTACCCGGATGGAAACCTTCTCAAAAGTTCGATTTAATTCACTCTATGGAATTTTTATATTATTTGAAAGAACCATTGGAGATGCTCAAGATATTGTTCAATGAATGGTTAGAAGACCAAGGAGTTCTTATTGCAGGCGTTGATCATTATTTAGAAAACATTGCAAGTCATGATTGGTCAAAATCTCTCAATGTACATATGACTACATTGAGTGAAGAGCAATGGAAACAGGGCATGATTAATGCAGGTTTCATAGACGTCGAAACACGACGTGTAGGGATAAAATCAGGGTTTGTAGGTACTTTGGCGATTTTTGGCCGTAAACCTTGATTTTATTCTCCATTTCACTCATCCTCCTTGAGGTGTAGAACACCTGCAATAATCATAGGGGCGGAAACGACAGAATAGAATGTGATTGCCCCCATATCCAATTCGCCTTGCGAGTAGATTGACCATAGAATGAGCGATACACCAGAGAATAGTGCACTCTTCGCGCGCGTTGTACCTTCGGTGAGGAAGGCGAATCCTAAGACGAACAGCGCAATTGCAACGTTGGCCGCTCCAAAGAAGTAGGCTTCTGTTTCGACGATCTCCTCGATAGTTTCCTTGTCTGCATCAGAAGCAGTTGTGTAAAGCTCTCCAAATTCATCCTCTGCCATGTCTGCAATATCTCCTGAGGAGGCCATCATCGGACCAATTCCGAGCATTAAAACGACGACAAGAGAGGCGATAATCATCCAAGCGCGAGGATTCAGAATACTTTTCAGGTCCATATTATGCACTTTCCTCGGGCTCATCATCGCCATCCTTGTGAAGATAGCCAGCAACCCCAATTAGTGCAGATAATGAAAATATGATAATCATTAAAGTGTGAGAACCCGAACCATATCCACTCTCATTGGTCAGATACATCATCCCTCCTCCCATGAAAACAAGAACAAAAGCGGATGCTGCCATTGCCATTTGAGCCAAGGCCTTGCCTTGAACAAGTAATCCCGTTACAACAGCCATTCCAAATAGAGGCATCATGTGAAGGGCCCACATTTGTTCGTATTCAGCATCATGTTCTGCAACATTATCTGCGCCCCACATATCTTCAGCCATTTGGTCCCCATCTATCACTCCAAAAACAGACATCAATAGCATAAAGCTCCCCAAACCAATTAACATTTTCTTTGGGTGCAATATAGTTTTAATTTCCATTTTCAAATCTCCTTCATCAAGTATCCAGTAACTCTCATGAATTTCAATTGTATTGTACCTCTATAGTTGTATCTAAACGCATAATAATCAAGAAAGTTGAATGGTTTGAACGATTTCCCAAGGGCATGTCGGACCCAAACATCACAGTCAAGAAAGACACAACTGTGATTGAAGCATTGTCATTATTACACCCTAATGCCAAGAAGAATTCACTTCGTAGAATGGTTGATCATGGACGTGTAAGATCAGACGGAATCAAAGTTACACGTGCTAATGCCAAAATTTTAGCAGGAGTCACAATCACAGTTCTTTCAAAGTTTGATGGCGATGAAACAGTTGGAAAATACAAGTCCTCCATCCCAGCGCCTGAAGTGGTTTATTCAGATAAGTCTGTTATTATCGTAAATAAACCAGCCGGATTGTTATCTGTTGCTACTGATAGAGGCGAGGCGGACACAATGTTTGACAGAGTATTTGCATGGGCGTGGGAGAATGGTAAAACCCGAGCCCATCTTGTTCATAGATTAGATCGAGAAACCTCAGGATGCCTTATTTTAGCGCGTTCTTCTGAGATTAGAGACATGCTTCAAGACCAATTCAAAGACAGATCAATAGAACGAATTTATCATGCGGTAGTTCACGGAAAGCTTCCTGCAAAATCAGGTATTGAAACAGGACGAATACAAGAAATGAAGGACAAAAGAATGAGGCTTGTACCAGAAGGACGTCGTGCAGGCAAATCCGCAATTACAAATTGGTCAGTAGAAGATACAGGCCCAGAACACAGCCTAGTTCGTATTAAAATTGACACAGGTAGACGTGCTCAAATTCGTTTACATATGGTGAACTTAGGCTGTCCAGTAATTGGCGATACAAGACATGGATTCGGTAAAGCAAGTGTTAACAGGTTATGTTTGCATGCATCTTCTCTCACTTTTGACCACCCTAATGGTAAACGGATGAAAGTTGAAAGTCCTATACCCAGGCAGTTAATTTCTGAACTTAAAAGACGCCTTGGATAATCATTCTTCTTCAGTAAGGTTAGTAATTATTTTAGAAGGCATATACAATTTTACCAAAATTGCAGCGGCAATCGCCATAACTCCCATCACTGTTGCCGATGCAATCATACCTTCCATAAATGCATACTGTGCATTTTCAATTAATGTGAGCCCGAGAATATTCCCGCCTTCTATGAGTTCGGCACCGATTTGCATTGCTGCAGGAAACGACTCTAGGGGGATATTGCCTAAATCAAGGCCAACCGGCACTTCCATATTTCTTTGATAATATTCATTCAACACACTCCCGCCTATCGCAATACCAAGTGCTCCTCCAACTTCTCTACTGGCGTCATTAGTAGCGCTACCAACTCCTGCTTTATCCGAAGGTATGGAATCCATTACCACTGTTGTGGCGGGCGCTAGAGTCAAACCCATCCCAAATCCAAGTAACAGGAAAATACAGGCCAGTCGAATATATTCAGAATCAATTTCTACAGTAGTAAATGTCGCCATAGCAGCAGTCATCAACACTAATCCCATTGAAATGACATTATTACTTCCAAATTTAGCAGACAACCTGTCACTATTAGCCGCAGCGGGCATGAGACCCAAAGGAAGGGGCAGGAATCTCACAGCCGCTTCTAATGCAGTATGCCCTCTTACTAATTGAAAATGTAACATCTGAGTAAACATGAATGAGAACATCACGAAAGAAGCCAACATTATTGCAATTAAACCCAAAGAAAAACCATTAAATTTAAAGAATCCAATTGGCAACATTGGATATTCAGCCTTTCTTTCCCATTTTACAAACATATAAGTTAAAATTATTCCCAATCCACTAATAAGAATCATTTCTGAACTCGTCCATCCTAGTGATGGAGCTTCAATTATAGCGTAAAGAATAGTCCCTAAGGCGGCTATCGATAATACCGCTCCAACCGGATCTAAAGGAGTCTTTTTACTATCCTTTGAATTGGGTACAAACATTAATCCTAATGACAGAGCCAATAATATAATTGGGATATTAATCAAGAAAACCATCTGCCAATCATAATTTTCTACAGCCCAACCTCCGACCAATAATCCAATAGGTGCGCCAATTCCTGCCATCATCGTCCAAATCCCAATCGCTTTGCCTCTCTCCTCTCTAGGGAAAACAACAATGACAATTGACAATGTAGCTGGCATAACTAATGCTGCACCAAACCCCATGGTCGCTCTAGCCATAATGACATCATTCGAAGAATCCGCATAAAATGCAGCAGCAGCAGAAGCCAATCCAAGTAAAACCAATCCCAACTGCAAAGCTCTTTTTCGGCCAAATCTATCTCCTAATGCACCCATAACTAGGAGCATTCCTCCAAAAATCAAAGCATAAGAATCAACTATCCATTGTAAATCACTATTATTAGCCTGTAAATCTTTAGACATTTCAGGTAATGCGACATTCAAAGTCACATTATTCAGCATTACAATTACAAGACTCAGACTCATAATACCGAGGATAATCCAACGATTTTCATGCGTCTTACTTACTTCCATAACATCGCCGTCGAATAGTACTTTTTTAAAACATAGGTTACAATATTAGCACCGCCTCCGATAATCATGGCCAACCGGTTATATGCACTTTCTATGTCTTTGATGATCATAGTAGTTAGTATGTCTGGATGTATATTTTCAGAGTCTTCTAAAGTAGGTAATTCTGACCAAGGAGATACATACCCATCTATTTTCGATCGCCATACTTTGGATTGGAAAGATAATCATACTTTTTCTTACACTCTTGAACAGGGCCCATATTATGCACTCGATGTTCAAGAGGCACTAATTGAAGTGGATACTTCAGATGTTTGGGAAACAGGGCCTGAAACCTCAGAAGTTCATCTTTCATATTGGTTACCAAGTAACACTTTAGAGGGCGAAACAGTCCCTGTAATAGCTGTTATAAGCCCGTATTTTTCATATGGTGCTCAAGGAGATGAATCAACTCCAACCAATATCGTGAGTGCAGGCCGTGGCGAATTCATTTTTGAGAATTTTATCCCTCATGGATATGCCTTCGCCCAGGTTGCTGTGTTTGGTACGGAACTTTCCAGTGGATGTTTCGATTATCGTGGAGCAGGAGAAGGATGGGGAATTCACAATGCTGTTGAATGGCTTGGCCAACAAAACTGGTCAAATGGAAATGTAGGGCTATATGGCAAGTCATACGAAGGAGCGACCCAATGGGAAGCGGCCGCTATAGGAAGTGAATATCTCAAGACTATAGTTCCTATCTCAGGAACCACTGCATTGCATCCTTTGCTTTACAAAAATGGAAGTGCAGAAGCTAGAAGTCAGGTTATGCACATGAACTATTTTTCAAGTACTGTTGACTATAATGAAGATGACTTAGACAATGTATGCCCCGATATCGTAGAGGGCCTATTTGCAGGCCCTGTAACATATGGAGCGGGCGAACTAGATCCTTACATGTCAAATTACTATGATGAGAGAAGCCATATCGATAAAGCGTTTGAAAATTGGAATGGTAGTGTTTACTGGGTGCAAGGATTACAAGATTGGAATGTAGATCCACACCAGGTTTTCGGCGGCCCAATAGGAGTTAACTGGTATCAGGACTATATTGATTCAGGATATGAAATAAGGGGGATTCTTGGTCAATGGGAGCATAACTATCCGGATCAATGGACTAAACACAATGCTCAAGATAGTGGCTATGGAGGAGAAGCAATACACAACATGACTCGGTGGGATTGGGCTCAAGATTTATTTGAATGGTATGAATATTATTTGAAAGGGAAAGGACCCAAGCCAGAGGCAATTGCGCAAGTTCAGAGAAATGATGGCCAATGGCGAATAGAACAAACATGGCCTCCAGAAGATTTGGATTGGTATACTCTTCCATTATCTGAATGCTCTAGTTCAGGCGCATTCACAGGGGGCGGAGCACCAGTAGTTGGAGGTGGACAAACTGTCACCACTGTTTGTTCAGCCCTCTCTGAAACAGAAGATTTACAGATTTCAGGGCTTATTAGATTACATTTAGAAGCAGTTGCTACTATGGATGGCGGCCAAATATTTGCTGAATTAAGAGATTCAGAAACAGGTATTAGATTGGGGCATGCAACCATGGATATCCGATATCATGCAGGGGGTTATGAGCCTCAAACCGTGCTTCCTTCGCAGCAGGTAACAATGATGATGGAGTTCCAAGCTATAGACGCGATATTACCAGCAGGGCACGGAATAAATATTGTGTTCACAGATACAGGTGAAGATTACTTAGCGCCTGCATGTGGACCTAGCTGCACAGTTCATATTTTACCCTCTTTGTCAGAATTACAAATTCCTCGAATATATAGAGATTCAAGTGATGTACTAATCACTCCACAAAGTCTCGACGCAGCAAATAATTAATAGAATTATAAATATAAAAAATATTCTTGCCCTCTTTCTTTGGTATAATCGATCATCTCTTTGTCCACGTCCGATAGTGCAGCAGTAGCCAATTCTCTCATTGCAGAGCTAATCCAGTCAATTGACTCGAAATTATTCAATTCAAACCAACCATAATCTTCGATTTCATCATTGTCAATAGTTACATCTGCCGAATCATAATCAACCAAATACACAATAAATATTGCAGGAATATTTCGTATGAGGCACTCTCTTACGCCAATTATTTTCTTTATGGTTCCACTAATTCCACATTCTTCTTCCAATTCTCTCATTGCCGCAAAACTTGGCAACTCTCCTTCATCAACAGTTCCTTTCGGCATCCCCCAGCGTCCTTTTTGAGGTCCTGAGGCCTCTTTTACCAGCAGAATCGCTTCATTTTTTATAAGACAGGCTGCAACACCTAAGTCCGTTAGAATCGCTCTCATATTATCTATCAATGAATAATTTACTTATCAAATCCTGTTTTTATATGTTGATACACGGACATTGGTAGGCTTCATTGCTAGTAAGGGCGTCCTCCAAAACATGTCATTGCCACGGCGGGCCATGGAACAGATGGGATTTTCCATATGTTGCTTGTCTTGTGATGCTCCCGATATTGCAGGCAGTCAAAGATGTAAATCCTGCATATCATCTCATGTAAAAGTGAGAGACAAGATTTCTTCAGGTCCGGCAACAACAAAGGCAGATAGATTATCAAGAGAATTTGTTACAATGTTAGCCAACCCACTTGATTTTATTGAGAATTCAGAACATTCTGTCACGATGACCTATTACAAATCATTAATCGATGCACACCAAGGAACTTCTCAACCGAAAACCGCTAAAGAAGTCAAAGAAAGATTCGAGGCACAAAGAAAGAAAAAAGAAAGGTCCCTAATACGAGACGTAGCAAGTAATCGTAAAAGAACACCAGAAACGCTTGGGCCAGAAGAAATTGAAGAATTGTTATCGAAAATAAGTGACAAAGCTCCCGAAGCACCGGATTCTTTTTGGGAGGAGTTACTTGAAGACGTCAACGACCTATTAGAGGAAGATTGAAATTACGAGCATTCAAAGATGATGCTTACAAGGAAGTGAGTAATATGACAGAAAAACGAGACCCTCGTGCTCGGTGGTTAGATGAAGATCCATTTGAAAATATCAATAATAATTCTAAGACACATACCCGAGCAAGAGATGATGGAAATTGGCGAAAACCACATATTCGTGTCGTTGCGGCAAATAGTACAGGTCAACCTTTCTTCAGAGTTTTTGGAACCCAACAATCTCATAAGATACCTATTCACAAAGGCTCAATTTGGCATTTTTCCAAAACTGAAGTTGAACATCTTTCTCAAGCCACGATTGCATTTACTTTGGCATTAGCGTTTATGTCTACAGGAGGAATTTTTGGAGCAATCTCAGACCCTTATCAATTTATAATCGGTGGAGCAAGATATTTCTTAGCATTAACTCCAGCTTTTGTTTTGCATGAAATAGCACACAAGATTGCCGCAAGAAATTATGGTTGTTGGGCAGAATTCAGAGCTTCCCCAGGAGGGTTGAGATTCGGAGTAATATTGGCCGCTGTATTTGGAATAGTATTCATGGCCCCAGGAGCAGTTATGGTTGCGGGACATACAACAAAATCACAATTTGGTAAGATAGCCTTAGCAGGTCCTGTAACAAATGTCCTACTATGGATATTGGGGTTGGGTGCAATATTAATTGGCGCTACTGGAAACTCAATCGTTGCGCTTATTATCGTACCATGGATGTGGGGAAATGCAGTTCTAGGTACATTCAACATGCTTCCATTGGGGCCTCTAGACGGAAAAAAGATCAAGACTTGGTCTGAGATTATCTTCTATGTTTGGGGAATTATCTGTGTCAGTCTGATTTGGTTTAATTTCAAATATTTAAATGGTTTAATTGGATAATAAAAATAGCCATCAATTGATAATTGATGTATCGTAGCAGATGAAAATAATTGAACTGACAGGGAGTAAACACAGAGATTGCTACGATACAAAAGAAAATTCTTCTTCAAGTGCATTAACTTTCACCCGTCATGAGTCAGAAATAGCTTCTTATAATAGCAAGAAACATCAAACCGCCATTAATTCCAAAAATTAATTCTGGCATCAATTCAATCTTCGAATTGATAGCTAATATTAGAATTAATATAGATTGAAAACCATATCCTAATAGTGACGAAACAGTCAATTCAAATGATAAATCTTTACTCCCCTTCCCAACTATGAAATCTACAATTTGATCTTGCCAAGAAAACCCGATAAGATATATTTTGTGAAAGAAATCTACATGCTTCTGTTTTTCCCATGGCTGAGCTGTAGGGCAATTTTTTTCATTTACTCTACTCGTAGTATCTCCTGAACCAAGAATTCTTGCACGAACAGAGAAGTGGTTAAACAAAGAATACTGAAATAAAACGGCTAAAATCAAACCACTAGTTAGTAAATAATTCCAGTTTAGAACACGGCCAAATGCACACATTACCAGAATCAATCCTATAGTGTCGGCAACAGTATCCCAATACCTACCTACATGTGAAGGCCTCTCTCTAATTCTCGCTAACTCTCCGTCTATAGCATCAATCACTCCCTTTATTACAAGAACAATACACCCTTCTACAATCATTTCTTCGAGAATTAACCACGCACAAAAAATAGAAACAAATAGATGAAAATGAGTTACCATTAATACACTTACAGGCGTTTTTTCTAATCTTTTAGCGAAGAATCTAGCAATAGGGCGCCCCCAATCAGAAACATCGATAGCACGACTATCTCCATATTTCCCAGTCGCCATATTTTCACGTCGTTTTGTAAATAAAATCAAACTAATGAATTCAACACTGGTTTCTCATCACAATGGAAGAAAGTCATCAATGCCCACCATGTTATCATGTCAAGGCTATTTACAAGATTTGCAACACCAGTATTTTCTTCGCCATAATTTTTACCAGTAGTATCCATCCATTGTTCCATTTCCTCTAGAGTATCACAGACTTGATGATAACACCAATATCCATCTACTAGTCCTCCGAATCCAACTGTAACAACCCCGAGGTTATCTTGAAAACTAGCATGATCACTCCTGGCTGTAGTATCTTCATAAACGATAATTTCAGGCCTGTCCATATCTTGCCATACATTAGTTTTCCAAGTATCTGCAGAATAATTCATCCCTACAAGAGTCCCCATTTGTTCTTCTAATCCCAGTGCATCTGATCCTATCCAATTTGATAGCCCCACCATTCCTGGTTGGTCTAATTTGTCATGATTTGGACCAGGGCCAATATAAACTCTCATTGGCCATACTTCTGCATCTTTTGGATAGCCATCTTCGTCAAGTGCAGGATCGGGGTCACCATGTGGTGCTCCTCCGCCACCGGGCCAATTTACTCCTGCCATATCTAGATTGATATAATTAGTAATAGTAACATCGGGATTATCCTCTTTGACATAATATTCGGTCCAATAATCAGATCCTCTCTTACCGCCTTCCTCGCCCGACCATAAGCAGAAAACCATAGTTCTTCTACTTTCAAAGTCCGCCAAAGCTCTTGCTGTTTCAAGGACCATTGACGTACCTGCAGTATTATCATATGCTCCTACTCTAGTTCCGTATGTTCTTTCACCAATTATATGAGGATCTAATAGCACTCCATTGACAGGAGGCGCGATATCAAAATGTGCTCCAAAAACTAACCACTCATTCTGAACTTCTGTTCCCCATTTATATGCACAAATATTGTATGCTTCTGGATTCTGAGAACCTGTAATATCTGTAAATTCAAATCTATGACCTATTACTTCTAAACCAAAACCTGTCATTTCACTAATTAGGTATTGAGCAGCATCTTCGTAAGCAGGGTTTCCCTGACCCGCCCACCTGTCGTAATAGCCTTCTTTACCATCTATAATATCAAAAGAATCAGTGGGGTCACTCATTTCAAATAATCGTTCGTATACACTTCTTCCATCAACGACTCCAGTAGAGTGAACTCCGCCTTCATCTTTGGACAGAGACATTGCCCGATTAATTGGTATGATTTTTACAATTACTGAACCACCAGTTTCAGAACTATGGTTTACTGTATCGAATGTACTATTTTCAGAAGCCGGAACTCTTTCAATTCCATTATTCGAATTATCTATATCTCCTCCTCTGCTTATCCAAGTCATCCAAGATTCATCTTGATCTCGAATTGGCCAAAAGTCTCTCCCAAGTTCTCCGATTATGATGACCATATTTTCAGTTCTTGGTGGTGCTAAAATCGACAATGTGACAGAATCCCCTTTTTGCAAATCAATAATTGTAGAGTTTTGAACATAATTGTTACCATCTTCGATAATTAAGTAAGGAACAAAAACGGACATAGAACTAGAGGCAGATAATACCATATTTTGGAAGAAACCACCCTCCAATGATGCTATATTGGCCTCTAAATCGCTTTCTCCCGGCATATTCTCTGAATCAGCAAAACATCCAGTTAGTGGTGCTGACAACATCAGCAGCACGAGTAAACTGGCGACGCCGGTACGTTCCATATTATTCGGAACAACAGCATCTTGTTGAACTAAACGGTT
>JGI24919J38490_100023_pt1 | contig 20079 bp, 18 predicted proteins | sample LinPFosmplate7_FD_38490 | JGI IMG/M metagenome (IMG submission 38490) | reverse complement strand
TCGAGCTCGGTACCCGGGGATCCCACGAACCTGTAAAATTAATGGCTGGTTCTGATAAAGCAAAATTAATACCTTGCTTCATATTGCAATCCTTCGCAAAATAATTGGTTAAAGACCATGCCGATTGGTGATTATTTTGCATATTTTTCTCTGTCGTATCACAATTATCATTGCCGATTCTCGCCATATTATGAAATGCATAATTACTAACCGATGTCATTATATAGGATGTATATATATTTTTTTAACCTGGAATATATTTAAATACCCCTTTCTCACATGCCATCGCCGATCCATCCTTACACGATGGCATATCTCCATAACAAAATTCCGCAAACCCTTTCTGGTCATTGGGTATCGTAGTATTCGCCGTCGTATGGAAATTTAACATACTTCGGTCGAAATTTATTTCATCTCCTAAATCTTTGAATAATTTTTTACCTAATTCGGGATCATCTTTAAAACTGGTATTAATAATCATTTCTTTGGTATTTTGATTGATGGTTTTTTCTTGTTTTTTCGTGGCTGCTAGAGGCGCTTTATCTCTCGTTGGATTAAATTGAATTTCCGGTAATTGCACATTACTGAGGGGATTATCTGGTACACTTTTATAGAGAGGACCAGAGCATGCATTAGTGAAACTCTCTTTTACTTCGGGTGTTTTGTCTTTAGCATAATATAAAAAGGCAATAACTGCTAAAGTTATGACCCCTGTAATTAATAGATTGGTAGATTTTGTAAGAAATACGCCGAGCAAGGTCATGATAAGTATCAAGCGAGATATGGCATTAAATTTGTCATTTTTATTCATATGAGGCATCGGCCATATACTAAAACTAGTAACCAATACATTCGGATCATTTACCCAAAATACATTCTCCATATTTATATTTATAATATATTTTTAATGTTTAGATTTTTTCTTTTTCTTCTTCCTTTTCTTTTTAGGCTGTGATGTATCCATCTCTAATAATTCTTTCATCATTTTATCTGCTGCTTCTTGTGCTGTCGCTAATGCTTCCTCCATGGATGCTCCTCCATCACCACCAGCTCCTCCAACACCACCAACCCCTTCACCCGCCTCCTTCGCCCCATTCGTCCCCTTCGCCCCAGCTGCCTCTTTCGCCTCCTTCTTCTTATTCATTCTCTCCCTCATCTGCATCATATGCATTTGCTGCTTCATCTTTTGTTGAAACCCCGCAGTATTTCCCATACTCCCCATCATATCCTTGAAATTACCCATACCTGGCATATCCTTCATCTTACCCACTAATTCTGCCGCCTCCGCCATTAATTCCGACTCCTTTAAATCTCCACTCTTTAACTTTCCATCCAACTTGGTTCCTATATTCTTTACTAAATCCATTAACTGCTTCGGATTCGTAAATAACTTTTTAAAAATATCATCCACCTTTGTAGCATCCTTAATATCTAACTCTTCCGCCGTTTCTTCCGCAATCTCCTTCGCTAAACGACCTAATTTTCCATCTAATATACCACTAATATGATCATGTATATCCTCTGGATTAGGTAACCCACCCATACTACAACCCGACATGTCAACACCCGACATATCCGCCTCAGATACATCTACCCCCGACATATCAAACATACTTCTCATCTGCTCCATCGTATCCTTCAACTTACTCTGTAACTCATCCTCCTTAATCGCCTCAAATAACTTACTAGTATCCCCAAAAGATGCCTTCTTATCTATATCTCCCACAATATTAAATAATATTAACTGCAAATACTTCCAAATGGTCTCTTTTGTAGTATCCGTAATATCCTCCTTCCAAATATCCTTAAACTCTACACCCGGCAAAAAACAAGTATTTAAAGAATCATCCGTAAATATTTCATTATTTTGGTATAAAATATCAAAAAACCGCTCGGGATAGACCGTTTTACAATACTCCTTCAATATTACTAAACCATCTTCCGAATCAATCGTCTCTAATACCTCACTATACTCGGGAAAACTTCTCGTTATATCCTTTTTAAAATCCGTCACAATTTTCTTAAAATCTATATCCATTACTCTACTTATGTAATTCATTTTTAAGTGATTCATAATATAAATTACTTAAACGACATAGATTTTCTACATATTTAAGAACAGTGCCTTTATCTTCTTCATTCAACTCGCGTAAATGGCCACGAATTTTATTAATACCAACATTAATTTGATCAGCATAACTATTTCCTTTCAAATCTTCTCCATAGTCTTTTTCTAAAAAGAATTCAAAATCTTTTGCATTAATTTTTTCCATATATACTTCGGTTATTCTAGAATGCCATACACTTATGATAAGTGTTTTGTTTATCATTTTTAACCCAGTAATAGCATGACATGCTAACGTCACCTCATAATGTGCTGCTAATACGATTTTAATATCCTTGATAAATTCATCTAACTGACTATTAAACGCCTCTAAATAGGTAGATTTAAGTGACATATTACATATGAGACACATATTTTTAAATACATACTTATGCTAACTTTAATTCTGTATTTCTATCTCTCTGTAGTTTATCCATATCAATTCCTTGATTTCCTATCGTATTTGCCTCATAATTTTCTTCCGGTGTGTCTATTTTATCATACTGGGTTAAAGTACTATATTGATGTATCTGACGTAATCCACCTGAACCTTTAGCTGATAATTCATCCGCGTCTTGGTCCAAAAAACTAAACGTATCGGAAACAATATCTCCCATAGAACTTAAAGAAAAGGCAGAAGGTTCATTATTACTGGGTTTTACCACTTCTTTATATGTTTGTTGTTTAGGTTGTAACCTGTTTTTAATATCATTGCCAAAAAGTACTTTATAATTATCATTTAGTAATAAAAGCGCGGGTACTTTAGATACGATGGGGGGTAATAGTAATTCTTGTTGATTTTCTAATATTACAAAGGTTTGTTCTCCTTTTGTTACACGACGGTCGATACACACGTAATGAATATCCGAACCTAAATTATTATGCTTAATGTCTTGCAATAGCGCTTTACAATTCTCACACATATTACTGTAATACAGTATACTACTCATATTATGTAATTAATGCTTTTTTTTTAACTTAAAATTGATTTAAGATATATATATTATATTAATTCATAATGGCCAACATAGAAATTATTACCGACGAACCATCCACTCTTAAATTCCGATTGAATCCCGCTCATGTAAGTATTGCTAATTCTCTCAGAAGAATATTATTAAGCGAAATATCTGCTGTGATTGTTAAATCATATCCTCACGACGAAAATCAATGTAATATTACTATTAATAATACTAGGTTCACCAATGAAATGATTAAACAACGAATCAGTTCTATACCCATTCATATCCATGAAGAGACCGAACAAGAGTATGAAGGTAAGCAGGAAGAAGAAGACGAGGTTCCAGCCGCGCAACCTATATGGCAAATGTATCAAATAAAATGTAAAAAGATAAACACAAGCGACCAAATGATCTTTGTAACTACCGAAGACCTAGAACTAGTCCATAAAACCACTGGCGAGCAAATGGCTAAACCACAAAGAGACCAGATATTTCCACCGGATGAGCATGGCTATTATATCGATATTTTACGACTTCGCCCACAATTAGCCGAATCTATTCCAGGCGAAGAAATTGAATTGACGTGTGATATGTCTATATCAAACGCAAAAGATGATTCAATGTATAATGTCGTGTCTAAAGCCACCTACGAAAATACCTTAGATACGTTAAAGGCAAATGAAGCATGGGAAAAGGTTAAACTAGAAAATCCGACCGAAACAAAGGAAAACTGGTTCTTACTGGACGCAAAAAGGTATTTTATTCCTAATTCATTTGACTTTACCATTGAAACCGTTGGAGTATATACCAATAAACGCCTCCTCAACCTCGCTATTCAAAAGATGATCGACAAACTAACGACCCTCATACAAAATACCGAATACCCCATAAAAGAAAGCCTCTCAACCATCAAACATTGCTATGACGTCACCCTACAAAAGGAAGATTATACTTTAGGGAAAGTATTAGAATATTTGTTATATAGTATGTATTTTGAGGGGGAGACGGCGACACTGACATATTTGGGGTTTAAAAAGGAGCATCCGCATGATGATGATAGTATTATTCGTATTGCATTTAAGGAGGCGACGGATAAGGATATGGTAAGGGAGAAGATGAGAAATGCAGCGGCACAAGGCATCCAGTTATACAATAGTATTGCTGCTCAAATCCCGTCTTTGTAGAATTATTATGTTTTGGTAATGTAATAATGTCGGAAGATAATAGGACACCCGAAATGAAAGAAATCGAATACAAAGTGAAAAATCAATTCGAATCTGGATCAAATTCAATGGTACTTAGATCTCGCGCATCCGTCTCGCTCCAAGAAGAGGATGCTTCGCACAGGGACAAAAGGCAGAGGACATCCGTTATAAGTTCAATCACAAATTGTGGTACTTTTATGCATATTATTGCTTTAACTTATAGTTGGATAAAACTACAGGAAAAGGAGGTGGATAGTATAAATTCCGTCGGACTTCAAGCAAACTTAGATAAGGTAAGATTAATGGCCCCTACTGATTTTTTTAACCGAAGTGATGACTATCTTAAGATACCCGAACCTTTACAAGATGCATCAATGTGCTTACGTTGTTATGGTATAACAAAACCTAAAAAAGTAGATGATTACGATTCAGATGTCCAGAATAAATACGTTACTATTGCGCATTATTTTGCCGTATTAACAGATGGGAAAACTGGCGTTTTATATAACGCATATGGGTCAGACCTAACAAAAAATCCGGGGTATAGTATGGCGATTGATTTGGCCGAATTCTTTGAATTTATTAAAGCGATGAATTCAAATAATCAAAACGACGGAAAAGACGTCATAAGAAATGACGGATATAATAACTATTTTCTCAGCAACGAAATTGATTATTTTGATGATGATGACGGTTGTATCGTCAAGGTGGGAGATAGAGACGAATATACAACGTTTGTATTGACTGAAACAGACTTAAAAATATATGAAATAGAAAATTATCAAGAAAATGTACAAAAAAAGTTATTTGGATTAATTAAGGCAATAGAACAAACCGTAATAGGCGGTAAAACCCCAAAAAGAAAACCAAAAAGAAAATCAAAAAGAAAATCCAAACGTAAAAAACGCCCGAGGCGCACACGGCGGCGCAAACGAACCAAAACCCGACGCAGACGCAAAAAATAATCTGCCTTTTTACATTTTCGTAATTTCAAGCACATGGAGAAGTGCCGCATAACTGAGACCAAAGATGCTGCTAACACCTAAATATCCATATTTATTATAGTTGCCGTCAGGTTTAAATAAGAAGCTAAAGTATCGGGTTAATAGTCGTTTAACGATGGGCAAGTTAAATATCCAGAATAGTAGGCTAACGAGGATGGGTAGTTGTGCTTTTTCTAATAGGTATTCAATATTATCTTTTTTATTGTTGTTTATGGTGTTTTGGTGCAAGACGGACGCAGACGTTTCATGGTTTTGAATATAGTCTTCGGTGGGTGCGCGAGGAATATAGTTAGGTTTGGCGCATTCGTCGGATACGACGGGCTGGGTATTCATGGGTATATCGCGTGAGGGTAATTGGGTTGCTCCGGCGGCGGCGGCCTTTTGTATTCCAGAAACGATAGACTGAACATGTTTTTGTTGAGTAACATTATCGGTCACGTCCATGGTAATATTATTCGTTTGTAAGGGCATTTGAGGAGGAGTTGTTTCGGTAGAAGTAGATGATAAGGGTAAATTGTTAATACTAGTTGTATCTGTGGACATGATAAATATAGCAGAGAACGATTTGCTATATTTATTACGCAACTATGGTTTTTTTATCAGTGCAAGGAGCCGTTTTCGCTTTATATGTATAGCATTTCTCTCCATGACCCCAAATATGTTTTTCTATTTTAGTAGTATTAGGAGCTGTATATTTATAACATGATTCATTATCACAAGTCACCTTAAAGATGGTTGCCAAACCAAATCCTAATATAATGGATAAAATTACTTTACTATATTTGGAATGTAATAATTTATGTAATTTATGCAGTTTCGTCATATATTACATAAATACTTTAATTTTGAATAGGGATAGGTTGAATATCTTGGGCATTATCGGGGCAGGATACTTCTAGTTGATCCCACGTGTAACAATTATCGGCTTTATCTTTCCATTGAACCTTGGAGAGATTATCTGGTGTAGGATATATATATACTAATTTGTGTTTAGGAACTTGTAAATATACTAATAATATACCAATCGCTAAAGAAACAATAAATATAGGCAAGGATATGAATCTAAACAAATTCATTTTATATATATATGTTTTATAATTTTATTTCATTAGAGAGAACCGTATAAGGCTGGGTTAATAATCTATGCTCTAATCCATCTTTAGACGATATTACTTCTTTATGTTTATACCTTAAGGCGCCTATCGTGTCATTCAAGTGCTTTATCTTTGTATTTTGTATATCTATTACCTCAATCACGGTTTCTATTTTTTTTATTTCATTAACCACCCGGTGTAATTCCGTTTTGGTTTCACTAATTAGTTTCTCATTAGGAAGATATTTTTGTTGCAAGAGAGAAGTATATTCCATTTTTAAGTTCTCTAATACGCCTTTAAGTGTTTCAAATTCTTGATTCGTTTGCGCGGTAGTGTCGAATTTAAACAAGTGGTTAAATTTCACTATTATTATCTTTTCTTCTGCTTGCTCTATCTCGGATTTTAAAGCGGATAATTTATCATTTATCTGTATGTACTTGCCCTTATCTATTTCTAATTTATAGTCGCATCCATCCGATGAGCCGTGCGACCCACATTCCGCTATTAATTTAGTTGGTTCTATTGCAAATATCATACCAACCGCCTTTTTACAATACAGGCATTTAGGTTTCTTGCCATCCTTTAATGCAATTAATTCCATACGTTCATATTTATTTTTATCTTTATAAAATTTCTCTATATCCATATAATTAATTAACTATATTTAATATTTAGGTAAATCAGTTATTAAGGAATGATTGCTTTGCGCTTTAATATCTTGATATTGTTTAATCTTGGAAAATATATAATGCTTATGTTTTTGAGTCTTTACTTCTTTCTCTAAAGGAGATAATTTACCCTTATATTTATATAACAATAATCCTCCACCCACTACCATTAACAACACAAAGCATACAATATTTACTATTATACTAAAATACTTTTGCTTAATTAATTTACATTGTTTTAAGGTAGCTTTAGTAAAGTATTTAATATTAGGTTCAATTAATTTGGGATATTCCATAATAATGTATAATAGTAAAAAAAATTATAGATTATTTATATAAATGGCAGATGAAAAGATTACTGTTCCGAGTATATTATCTATAAATATTATATTTATAACGATAACCTCCCTCTATTTATGTATTAAAGTGATGATGGGGCAAAATATGATGTTGAGCGCGGTTTACCTAATTGTTATACTATTTACACAATATCTCTATAATATGTGGATTATACTTGGTACTCATAAAACATCAAATACTACCATGGCACTAACTAGTTTAATCTTTTGGATTATCTTTGTCGTTTTATATTTCATCATTAATATGGGTTTCACTTCTTGGAAAATTCCCTTCTCCAACACTATTGGTTATGCAGTAGCTAATATGATTCATCCAATTAGTACTAAATTCAAAGATATACTAAAGGATGCATCAACAACCCCATTTGTAGGTGAGAAACCTATAGATGTACATACTCCCTCAAATAAAGACGACAGCACCTTATTATTATCCATTCGGAATATGAAAAGCGACCCACATTTTATATTAACGAAAGCTACCTCCGAAAATCAAGAAGCATTTCTACAAAAGTTAAAAGAAAACAACGTATTTATTAAGGACGATACTAAAGTAAATGAAGTATTTAAATCAATAGGACAATGGTATTTATACAAAGATATTGTATCGGAAGGCGTGTGGCTTGCTTTAGCTGGGTCATTAACTATTGCGGTAACTTATTATTATATTGTTTCGGCGCCGATTGCATCCTCTCCTGAAGCTATAGAAAAATCGGATTCTAATCAAAAAATGGATGCTAAAAATTCAGGAGCAGATAAACCTAAATTCGTGACGCTGTCGACAGGATCATCCGCGTTGTCCGGTTTGAGCACGTCGGTTGGATCAGCTGCCTTTTTTAATAAAGATTAATAAACAATACGAGGATAGGTAATGTAATACAGCAAACTAATATAAGATAATATGGCTATGAAAATAGAGACTAGCCAAATAGGTAATATGGTTTTATTTTTATAATTTAGACCGAAGGATCGTAACACACCGGATCTAGTGTATAAAAAGTTAGGTTTAAGTCGGTTTAATACAACATAGATGAGTATATATAAAGCAATTGAAAAAGAAATAATATGTTGTTTTATAAAACGGCGGGAAAACATTAATATAATATTATATTTTATATTATTAAATTTAATCCTCTAAAGAATTTATCATTCATCCCCATTCTCTCCTAGATAGTCCGCTATATTATCGTGTTCTTCTGCCTCTTCGGCCAATGCGGAGGTTTCTGCGTCGGTATCAGTTTTGGCCCACTCGTCCGCATTATAACTAGTAACATGGTCTATAGCCCATGGTCCTAATTTAAGATTTTTCATTTCTTTATCCAATTGTTTTTCTTCATCCGACATACTTTCAAGTCTATTAATTACCAAATTTTTCTCTGTTTCCTTGCTTTTATTGACATCATATACGATTTCGTCATATGACCAGTTAATAGCTTTCTTTGTGTCAGAAAACATATTCATTGCCGTTGCAATAAATAAAACACGATCGCTATACCCTTCATCCTCTTCCACGCCTACCTCCCCTATATACAATTTACACAACTCTAACACACAATACTCTAATAGTTTTTTTGAACTGATTTCATCAAACATACCACTCTCTCTAACTATAACACTCTTAGAGATAGCCAAATAATAATCTAATGAGGGCTGTATAGTGTTAACCCGTGTAGCTAAGTCGTCATTATGCATAAACTTAATAAAGGGGTTAAATTCTGAACCAGAAACTTCAGATGATATCATATTTTTTATTTTAAGTTCATGATTGGGATGTAAATTCCAATATTTCGGAATTTTAATTTTCTCATATTTGTATTTATTAATGATTATGTTCGGCAAAATAGTAGTCAAATAATAAATAACATATTGCAACCAACTTATATTATTGGATATATTCATGTCTTTCCAGTGTAATAATGCATCTATAAAAGGTAACTCTTTACTTGTTTGCTTTTTAATAAATAACTGTTTGAGTCGTGTAGGCATATCTTGTTCAGCAATCAGTTCCTTAATTCTCGCAGACGAGAGCAGATTAAATGAGTGTATCTGGTCCATTAGTTCTAGTGTTGTTTCCGAATAAGTATCCTCATTAATGGTTTCTAATATATTAGAAAGAAACCTATTCGTAATAAATACTTGACTATCTATATCTTCTACGGGAGGCGAAGTATGTATATTTGCAAAACGAGTAACATAATCTACTAATACATTGGAATGTCCATATAATATCTCTGATGTATGCGATGCTTCCACTCTCTCATATACTACTTTTAACATACTAAATAATAAATCTTTATTTAGTTGACCCCGATGCGACTTAATAATCTCCGATTTATTAGCAAAGGTATCTAATGAATTATAATTCTCGGGTTTGTCGCCACAAATAGAAATTAGATTATCTGGAACTAGTTTGAAATTATCATAATTACCGAATTTTATAATGGCCAATATAATAATTGATTCGCTATAATCGGGTGCGGTATTGATTAGGTCTAATGTGTCTGTATTTTCCAAGATCATTACAGGACCTTTAAATAAACGGCGTATATCATCCAGTATACCATCATATGAATTAATATGATTTAACTCATTTATAATTTTGGTTGGTGGAGATCCAAACAAGTAGGTAATAATTCCTGAATTATGTTTTTCTTGACAGCATGAATTTTCTATAAAGGGTTTATTAAACGAGTTAGACAATAGTGTGGCTTTTTTACTAATGGCGGTAGATATCGTTTTCAGCACGCTTATGGAAAATAATTGTATTTTGCCTTTCAATATATTTATTTTATCATATTGGTCTTTATTACCCATATCCATATCAGACCTTAGTTCGCCAAGTACTTTTGCAGTACATGGCTCAACACTGCGTTGATCAATCATATCCAGTGGTGGTAAAAAATGTGGCCAATTGGTATTAAGTATAGGTTGTTCATCGTCTATGGGATTGAGTTTAATATATTCTAATTTCTTTTTTTTTAATAGTTGATATTTTTCGTTTTCTATTATTTTGGCTATATCTTTTACTAAATGTGATTCAAACTTTTCTACATTCTTTTTGTAGGTTCGTATATAATTCCATGGTGGTTCATCTGAGGTCAGCGATTTTACGATACATATTATATATTTAATACACCCCGTATTTTCTTTATTCGATAAAGGATATCCGGAAAAATCTTTTACGCAGCCGGGATTAGTAGTTATCGAGTTGTAATTAGGTATAGATGTTTGTGTTACACTTATGAAGGTGGCAATTGCTGCCCTAACCAGCAACGCATTTTTATATCTATTATATGCTATCTCGGGGTCGGTCGTTTTTTTAGCTTTATCAAATTGGGCGCGGGATTTTAAAAAAGATCTATTTTCAATTAAGTCGTTATATATTGTTTTCATATCTACTAGTTGTTTTTCTATAATAATACCCAGTCTATTGGCGATTGCAAAGACAATGGTATCTAAGGTTTTACTTAGTTCAATATTCTTTTTAGGAGCAATAAATAATTCATTCGACAAAACTAATTCGGCTCCTGTAGAATGAAACTCCGATACCGACTCTATCATCTTGATAACATATCCACTATATCCGTCTACCCAACTATCCCCATCATCGCTGAGTTTTCCTTGTTTAAAACAAATACTATCTAATGTTGATATATATTTAGTTGGGGAGGTTATCCATGTACCTGCCAACTCCACCAAAAAAGTAGGCATTAAAGGCACGCTTGTTTTTACACAATATCGGAAAAACTGATTTTCTTCTTCCTCTGCTGGACGAGTGTATAGATTTACAAATCGCATAATATCATGTTGTCTTTTGACAAAATCACTCTGCCCAAGAATTGCGGTCATTAATTCTAAATAAGGGCTAGGAGTTGGAGGAGTAGCACCAGAATCTAAACCTAATCGATAATACATGTTATTATTCTTTAATTTTTTAATGCTTTCTATGTATACTGACTGCTTATAATTGCCTATATAATAAACTATATCTGCCTCTATTCGTTGTTTGAATAATACTAACTCCTTTTCTACCGCACTATCAAAAGTTTTCAATTTATCCATATACGACGGAATTTTAATCTGATTAATGGTTTCACATTCAGATTTTAACATGAGGCATTTGGGTTGTATATTACAGAATATGGTATTAGATTCCAGAGGAATTTTAGGAATACTAGTATCTTCTACCCATTCGTCACCTATTCGTTTGAAATAAGTATACACATTGTCTACCGTTAGTAATGCAAACACTCCTTCACGCACGATTCGTCTCATTTGCAATAATGCGACCGCTTCCTCTGTGGCTTGTTCCACCGTCATGCCTACGGTCTGTTGTAAAATTTTTATTAAAAAGGTCTCTTTCTCTTTATCCGTAGAGACCTGGTATAACTGTGGTTTATACACATCCATAGTCTCATACCGAGTTGGATCTAAATGAGTATCGTAATAAATAGGTTTGGTATTATCCGCTTCTAAATCTTCCCTAGACGTATATTGTTTTGCTATTTCATATTTTTTACAGTCCACTGAATCCTCCTCTGGAGAAATCTCTTCTGGAGAATCATCAGTTGCATAAGTATCTACGTCTTTTTTTATATGTAAAGCAAAGTTTTTCTGTGATAATAATAAAGTATATAAAATACACCCATCCCTAGCTAACATATTTTGTAGAAATTTATAGTCCGGAATATCTTCTACGTTATCTATTATCTCTTTAAATACCGATTTATCTAAGTAGTTTTTTTCAGGAGAGACTGTATAATTATGTACACTATCTAGGTGTTTTAAATGTTTTTGATAAGATTTTTTTACATTATCTATATTGACAATTATAATCTTTTGTAACGTTTGAACCGTTTCATTATCTATCGTGTTCGCATATACTAAAAAGGATTCTAATGCCAAAATAGAACTATATATGGATAATGGTGCTGGATTCATATCTTTTATATAATCTATCTTATCTGTTATAGTTGGAACTACCGTTTTAATAAAGGCACCTAGATTATCATTGGATAAAGGTTTATATTGAATATTTTTATTAATGGTGGATTTAGTGTCTTCCAGTTTGTCATCGGTTGTGTCATCGGATACTTCGCCATCAATATCAATATATTGGTTGGTAATTTTATTTTTTAGAAATCGGTACATATAGCGAGGTGTGGAATTAAGGACACTTTTTAAATATATATTTGTTCCAGGTAAGTATAGAGTTGAATAGGCGATGGCGAATTTATTAAGTTTAATAAATTCTTTTAATATTACAGAATCCTTATCGCTAATAAACTGTCTGTTTCTAGGTAATTTAATATTGATATCATTATTTTTCAAGTAGGTAGTTGGTAAGGAATATACGGCGGTAGCATTCGTAAGACCCATAACGGATCCACTAGACCCTTTGCTACCAAATACGGAAGACTGGGTGTCTTCTCCCCCAACGCCATTGTTTATTACTACAGGTAAGTTAGTATTAACGATGCGTTTCATTTGATAGTCTGATTGGTCAGGTAATAAATACTCTTTATTTAATATTTGCTGGTTACTCAATAAAGTCATATATCTATTCTGAGTATGAGGAGAGTCATACGCTTCCTGATAACTATTTTCTAACTCTATATAAGCTTTTAGACGGCTTAACAACACGTCATCTGCCAGGTCTTCATCCTCTACATCGTATAATTTCCTTTTATTTTTGACTACCGGGATCAACCAGAATAACGATTTATTTAGGTCGTGTAGAGCGGAGGTAACCGGGTTATAGTCATTATCGCGTGTTTTCAGGGAACGGACATGTCCTTTATTATCTATATTAGAAAATAGGTATCGTAATTCTTTAAATCTGTCTAATATTATATTAATTTGATTTAATTTCTCTCTGGTTCGTAGGTCGGTAGGAATATCGGACAATAAATCATCAAGAAGGTCTTCTAACTGAACGGATAAATCATATCGTTTTTCCTCTTCCGGAACTTCCACTTCTTGGTATAATTCGATGGTTTCGTCTGTAGGATTAAAGTTAATATCAAATTCTATAGGGCTTTCATCCAGTTGGTGTCCTATTTCAGTTGGTTCAACGTTTATTAACAGTGGATTATCTATTATTTGGATCGTTACATTATCAGGTATGCCTTCGTATTTAAAATCAATATAAACTTTGTCGTCATCCTCTTCTGGAGAATCGTCCCATCTAGATATATATTTGGGACCGGATTCGTCGTCCTCTTCTGGACTCATTCCCCAATCATCTAACGAGTTGTCTAAGGAATCATTCGTTTCCGGAATTTCCCATTTTTTCGCGTCAAAGAGAGATTCTGCCTCTAATGCTAATTTTACTACAATCATATCCTCCTCTTTTTCAAAAATCCGCCCTTTTATAGGAGGATCACTATTAAAGGATATATTAATCCAAACGCCCGGCTCCAAGTTATTCTGTTCGGCGTATCCTTGTTGACTTGACCGATTTAATATATCTATTTGTACGATTATATTCTCTCCCGTATCAGGAACTCCCTCGTTTAATGGTATCGTTTTAATCTCTAAATTATCTATATTTATAAGCCTAAGTTTTTCGCTAGAGATAAAATCTACTATATATTTCGGAGAAACCTCCTCCACTTTATTCCAATGAATCTGTATTATATCCTGTAATTGTATATCCATTATATTTATACTAGAAATTATATTATTAAATATAAGAACTAACCTAAAGAGATAACTAACATGTTATATATGACTCATTATGCAATAATGAAAAACAATAGTCTTTCTAGTGTTAGCAAGACGCAGGGTGATAAACATACTATTTTTCGTTATACGGAAAAGTTGTCGGAAAATATGCATTATCGTTCAGTAATCCAGGAAAATCGTTCAGGGGATATTGTTTGCGTTGCACCTTCTAAATCGGTAGAATTGATGGAAGACATGCATAATAATATTATGGCCGAAGAATTTATAGATGGTACAATGATTAATTTATTTTGGGATGAGTTGGATTGGCAAATTGCTACACGTAGTTGTGTAGGAGGAAATAACCGATTTTATAATGATGCACCAACTTTTAGGCATATGTTCTTGGAAGCGTTACCGGATGCGTTTAATTTTGATGAGTTGCCTAGGCTAAGTGAAAATAGCCTCCCATTAGTTTATTCTTTTGTCTTGCAACACGTAAATAACAGGATTGTAGCTCCTGTAACGGATAACAAGGTATATTTAGTGGAATTATTTGAAATTGATAATAAACAGCAACATGCTAATATTAATCTAATTCATTTAAGAGAGAATGAATTTGCTAAACAACTCGTGGAGGATCATGGGTTTCACCGACCCGCCTTATATAATGTCAATTGTACTACAACCGATATGAGGCTATTAAAGGAGACATATGCGTCTCATAAAACACCATATATGGTCCAAGGTATTGTATTTAAGAATATGGACTTGGGATTGCGTGAAAAGCATAGAAATCCTAATTATGAATCAGTGCGTAAAATGCGAGGAAATCAGTCAAAGCCGTTATATCGGTTTCTGGAGTTAAATAAGAGTGGTAAATTGTCGGAATATTTAAATTATTATACGGAAGAGGAGGATGCTAATTTGTATTTTCTAACGTTATGGGATGCGTATGTGAAGCAACTGCATGCGTATTATGTAGATTGTTATATCCTACATAATAATGTGGTGAAGTCGTATCCATACAAGTTCAAGGTACATATGTATAATCTACACAAGAGGTATAAAGAGACGGGAGAGAAAACGACATTAGTGAGTGTAGGCCTTTATATGCATGAGTTGCATCCGGCACAGCAAATGTATGTGTTAAATTTACAGGAATATGAAAAGATTATATATTAAGTATAATACCTAAACAAATAACTTATACATTTATTATATGGGAAATAATATATCAACCACTTTTTTCAACGATATATTATTAAATTACCAAAGTGTCCATGCGTTAAAGCCGGCATATACCATTAAAATCTCTCCAACAAAATGGTTGGCTATATCTACGGGATTATCTTCTAATAGAGAGCCTACGATCAGTACAAATACATTGGTTATATTAGATAATATGACGTTTTATAATATAGAGTTGTTATCTACCAAGGAGCCAATAGATGAGTATGTTTATAGAGAGATATATTGTAATTTTAAGGGAAAAGCGATGTATGCATGGGGGAATGTCCCTGATACCGTACCGAAGACGGTATTAATGGGATGTTGGGGATTATGTGATACGACGATGATACAGGAACAAGGGTTGGAACTGGCGTTTTAAAGGTGGGTTTATTTCTGTTTTTTTGTTTTATTTTTCGTGCGGGCCTTCCTCTGTTTGGTTTTCTTCTTCTTTTTAACTTTGGGATCCCCTGGAGCATATTTGAGAAACCATTCTTCAAATGCTTTAGAGCCTCGTTCTAATTCTTTATATTTTGTAGATTTTTCTAAACGCATGGTTTCAAGGGTGGATTGTTCGCCGTAGCATTTTAGACTGAATCGTTTCAAGAGTCCTTTTTGTTTGAGGCGGTTATTTTGTTGTACGACGAATAATTTATGCGCCATGCATAGGATTCGGTCATCGTCGTAATAGGGGCGGTTCGAATAGATAAAGGCTAAATAAAAGCTCAACATGGTGTCAATGGTGGCAATTTTGATGGTAGTGCCGTGTATATGGAGGGTATTGTAAGAATGACACGCCAACGGCTTATAAATAAAGGCGACAGTTTCTTTGCCTACTTTTATTTCGTAATGGGTAGCAATAATCTCTCCGATATTGTCTCGTTTAGTAATGGTAATATTTTTGTAATTATGTTCCGTCAATCTCTCTTTTAATATGGTGGCGGAACGCATCGGTTCCTCACTTAAGACATCAAAATCAGGGATTTTTTGTAATTTTACTTTTAAGCGTTTAGGCATGTATTTAGAATACATTGCATTCGCATATCCTCCAAAAAAGATTAGACCCATTGAAGTGAAAGAATTCAAAATAACAGAATATAAATGCTCCATCGTAGCCGGATTATTATGGAATACGCGCTGTAAATCCGAGGAATGACAATTCTTTATTCCTAAAGGATAATGCTGGTTTAATAATATTAATCGTTTTAACACTTTTTCCCAACGACTCACATCCCCTTTTGGTCTAGACAACTCTAAATACATACCCATTCGGAGAAAATTAGGAGGAGCATACAATATACCATCTATTTTTATAGCCTCTGTATTCATTTTTTTAAATATCTCCGTAGTTAATTGACTTATATCCGCTACCGGAATGAAATTCACAAATACTTTATAAGTGCCATGATGCATACCGGCCTTTGCTTCTACTTCGGTAAATCCTTCAGCAACGTATATATCGGCTAATTGTTTAGCATGATTTAGCGCGGAGGTGCTGTAAAAATCATAGTCAGGTATTTCAACCTCTTTATTATAGAATTGTGATTGTACAGGTAGAATATTGTTAATAGCGGTTCCACCGTAACATATACATTTGGTAGTGCGTAAAAAAACTTCTACTATATGAATTATTTGTTGAATTTTTGGAGAATCAATGATTGTTTTGCCTTGAATTTTTTCGGCAATATCTACGGTTCGGCGTAATATTTCTAGTTCTTTTTCGGCAAATTGATTCATATATATATACGTTTTATAATTAAATTAAAGATAATTTACCCTCCTGTCCGGCAAGGCTAAGTTGATACGTACATTGATTTTGAGTTTCATCTACTACGTAAATAGAGGTAATAACAATTGGTCGGTTGATTAAATAGTCTGAACCTACCTTTTGTTCAACCTCTTTTCTTACAAACGCTTGGTCTTTAAAGAACTTTTCGTAGACAATTAGGTTATTGTCTCGGTTTTGAAAATTCATGCCTATAAAATGGACACCCATCCTTTGTATAATATTAGCCGCTTGATTATTATCTATGCTACTTAAATTAGGAGTTACCATACACAAATATTTCGAGGTATAATTTACTAAACTTGCTAAATCATGAGTGCTATGTACTTCTTCTTCTCTCATTGTTCGGTAATTGTCAGTTAAATTAGATACATTTATATATTCGTACAATTTGGTTTCAGTTGCCACTGAATTACTAGAAGAGTCCTCTTGTAACATAATAATCACTTTATTTTTTAGTTTTTTTAATGGTGTATCTCCTAAACTTGTACATATATGTGAATTCTTATGCGCTCCCTCTTTAGCTATCGCATTACACGAACCATAACTATAATCTTTGCCCAACATTCTTCTCTCTAATTTACTATACAATATATCCGCCATATCATTGTATATTTTCTTATTCACACTCCTAATCCTTAAATTGATAAATAATGGATCTGTCGGATTAGGACTATATCCGTTAGAAAAAGCATAAGCATTTATGGTGTCAATTACTTCTGCAAAAGGAATACTATTGTATGACTCTTTTGCATAATAATTTACCACGGAGGACACTGCTACTACAGGCCTATCTTTAATGGAATAAATTTCAAAATCCAAACATCGCGCGCCATGCTTTATGCAATATTTTAAGGCGCATAAATCGACATAATCATATTTTAAGTTACCTAAAGCACAACAATTATAGGCTGTTTTGACGTAGAATTCTTTTAATGAGAGATTTTGGAGTTCCTCCATTTTTTCTTTCGCTTTATCATTTGGATTATTCAAATAATAATACGATTTAACTTTATTGCCTCCCTTAAATGGTCCTAATGTGTATAAACTATCCTGTTGTAAAAATTTACTACACTTGTTTGAAACCGGATCACCTACATAATTCCATAATAAATACATTACTAGTATTAATCCTACTATACTTAACATACTCCATCCATCCATACTATTATAATATATTATTGTATTAAATAATTATAATACTTATAATTATATGCCGGGTGGATTATTAAATATAATAGGAGTTGGGCAACAAGATGTTATATTAACGGGTAATCCTACCAAAACGTTTTGGAAATCCAACTTTTCCAAATATACTAATTTCGGAATGCAAAAATTTCGACTAGAGTACGATGGTCAAAAAACCATTAGTTTAACCAATAAATCCCAATTTACCTTTAAATTTAAACGGTATGGCGATTTAGTGGCTGATACTTATATGGGGATTAATTTGCCACATATTTGGAGTCCACTTCATCAATATCGTAGTAATAATGATACTCAAAACTATTATATACCATATGAATTTCAGTGGATAAAACATGTAGGAACACAACTAATTAAATCTATTGAAGTAAATGTAGGTGGACAAACCCTTCAAAAATACTCGGGGGATTACCTTACCGCAATGATAGAGAGAGATTTTGATAAAACTAAACAAGAATTAATTAATCGTATGACTGGTAATTTACCTGAATTTAATGACCCTGCTAACGCCTTTCAACGCAAGGGACGATACCCTAATGCTGTATATAACAAAAGCCCCGGAGGATCAGAACCAAGTATTAGAGGACGCACCCTTTATATTCCCCTAAATGCTTGGTTTAATTTAAATACTAAGCAAGCCTTTCCTTTAGTATCTTTACAGTATAATGAATTAACGGTAACGGTAACTTTACGTCCAGTATCTGAGTTATTTACGATTAGAGATGTAAAGAACCCTGGAGAAAACTTTCCGCGTATTGCACCAAACTTTAACGACAGTGACCAAGAAATGTACAACTTTTTACAAAGTCCTCCACATTTCTCCAATCAGTTGAATAAAAATACTAAAATTTGGAATGCCGATATACATTTAATTACTACGTATGTATTTTTAGGCGAGGACGAGAGAAGATTATTTGCTACACAACCACAAGAATATTTGGTACACGATATACATGAGACTACTTTTGAGGGTATATCTGTAAATGATAGATTAGATTTAAAATCTATGGGATTGGTATCTTCATGGATGTGGTTTGCTAGGAGGGATGATGCTTACAAGCGAAATCAATGGACTAATTATACTAATTGGGATTATGAAAACATTATGCCTAGTCCTAGTAGAATACCTCCTATAAATGATCCGAAATTTAATGCTACACAATACCTTGTTACTCCAAGCAATGAAACGATACAACCAGACGAGGACGTGGTCGGATATTTCGCTCCTAGCGTTATTATGTTGCAATCGGACGTAAAAAGTATACCTGGGAATAAAACTAGCCCAAATATTATTCCTATGTTTGAAGAGCAAGGAAGTACTGATATTTCTAATTATACCGTTGGGTATCAGCCTCCAAATATCAGAACGTTATATGCGGATCCGTCTATTAATTGTAAACATGATATGCTACCTACTTTTCAACAACAAGGCGCCCACCGTGATCTCAGTCATATAGGATATAATCCACCTTCTATTTCTATATTAGAGAACGGTCTCTCTGAAGAAAACCTTACTTTAGATATTAAGCCTCTATGGAATGAACAAGGAACTACTAAAGCGGATTGTGCCAAATGTTCTGAACCGGCGACTACTCCACCAACTACTCCGCCATCGACGTCCAAGCCTACTGATCCAACACCCGGTCCTGCTAAAGGCAACATTTATACAGTAACGCGCAATTTTAACCAAGAAGTAGAAACCCCCGATCCTGATCCAACACCCGATCCTGATCCAACACCCGATCCTGATCCAACACCCGATCCTGATCCAACACCCGATCCTGATCCAACACCCGAT
>JGI24919J38490_100330_pt1 | contig 20618 bp, 19 predicted proteins | sample LinPFosmplate7_FD_38490 | JGI IMG/M metagenome (IMG submission 38490) | reverse complement strand
TCGAGCTCGGTACCCGGGGATCCCACCACATCCACGCCGGGGAGCCACTCTGACCAAAGCCCCCCCTCAGTAATGCTGTCGCCGACGAATACTACCGCCGCATGGGTCGCTGAAAGCGCCTCAAACTGACTGAGGCGTCTCTCGGTCATTCCGTCGATCATCGCCCGTTTTTTGCCAGCCCAAAAGTGTTGGGAGATCCCTGCCACCACAACGGCTGTGAGCAATACGGTTAACGCTATACTCTTGATCATGGGTTTGTCCTCCTTGGATCTTTTCAGTTCACGCTCAACATGCTCACAACGCACTAACGACTATGATCACAATAAATGAAACCATCAGCTCACTCGCATCGATAGGGATAGACAAGCTGTGCGACACCACTCTAAATCAGGGAGGGCATAGAGTGAAACGCAGCGTGACGCGCACCCGGCCCCACGATCTCTGCTCGGCAATCAGTCCGGATCGGCGTGGGTGAAGAAAGAGGGCTGCAGCCAAACGCAATACTACGACCCGCAGGATCATGCGGGGCGCTCCGCATAGGCTTGCGGCCACTGCACGTGCGCATAACGGGGTTTGCATGACACAGCGGGGTGAGGGGACGGAAAGTTTGTAACACCACCCGCCTCCTGATATTGCCTGTCAGAAGCGGCTTAAGCTGCGTGATGGCTTAGATTGTTTGATGGCGCGCGCTGCTTGATGGCCCGGGTTGTTTGATGACCCGGGCTGTTTGATCACCTAGGCTCTTTGATGGCGTGGATAAATGGCTTCGCCACGCCCTCTCACTATTTGATTCAGCAACGGCTGAACGCGCTTATCTACTCAACCGCGGCCTCAGCTAACAACTGCTCTCGCAAAGCTGAACGCTGTATTTTAGTCGCCGACATCGGCCATTCGTCTACAAATCGTACGACTCTGGGTACCTTAAACGAAGCAATCTGGCCCTCACAATAGTCAACGATCTCCTCTGCCGAGACGCTGGCGCCCGGCTTCAATTGGATAAAGGCGGCGACCACCTCATCGAGCCGATCATCAGGTGCACCAACCACTTGCGCCACCATGACGTCTGGGTGGGTCGACAGCCAGGCCTCAACTTCGAGCGGTGAAACGTTCTCGCCCCCCACTTTCAGCACATCCTTAATGCGGCCGTGGAAACGAATACGGCCTTCAGGGTCCAAGGAACCCAAATCGCCGGTACGAAACCAACCCCGATCATCGATTACGCGAGCAGTCTCTTCAGGCTGCTTGTAATAACCATCGAACAAAACAAATCCTCTCACACGGATCTCGCCCTGCTCGTTTTCAGTGCATACATGCCCTGACTCAGGATGAACGATCGCCACCTCAATGCCCTCATAGGGTTTACCGCAGGTCTCCGCACGCTGCGCTGGCGTATCGTTGGGGTCAGTGTGGCTCGCGATACCGCTGAGCTCGGTCATCCCAAAAGCGCTGATGTGGGTCGCAGATGGCCACGCGCGCATATTTTCTCGCAACGCCTCAGCTGAACCAATGTTATTGATCAACCGAACATGACCCAGTTGATCGAGCTTCATATCAGGATGATTCATCAGCTCCGCCATGATCGCGGGAAAAGCGGGGTATAAAAAGGTGGCGCGCTCCTCGTTGATCTGGGCCACCGCGCGATCAATATCGACCTTCTCGTCAGTCAGACAAGCACCGCCGTCATGGAAAAGACTCAGCATCGGCAGAATTGACGCCATGTGGAACATGGGCAGCGGGTCCCACATCCGCTCATCCGCGGACATGCCCAAACGATTCCTCATCGCTAACGACGTTCTGAACACCGACTCCTGCGTCAACATACAACCCTTGGGCAGAGAGGTCGTACCCGAGGTAAACATAATGAGTGCTGGCTCACTGGCGATGACTGCTTCCTGCCGAGCATCAAACTGCGCCGGCGTTGCCAAGGTCTCTTCAGCAAGAAAATCGGTGAATGCGGTAAAGCCAGATTGATCAAAGGCATCGAGTGTCACTACACGCTCCAGCATCGGCGCTGCGGGCACCGAAACGGCTTCATTGGCATCCGCGTTTGCTAACTCTGGTAGGGCCTCAAGCAACCTCGCCGCATGCGGCACACCCTCGTTTTGACCCACGAATATCCATTTGAGATCACAGTGCGTAGCCGCATGCTGCAACTCTTGAACGCGGAAACGCGCATTCAGCAATACGGCGACGGTGCCTGAGAACATGCAGGCGAATAGGAGCGCGATGTACTCAGGCCGATTGACCGCCAGAATCCCCACGTGGTCACCACGTGACAATCCGTGACCCACCATCGCTCGCGCGTAGCGCTGACTCAATTCAGACAACTGCGCGTACGTTAGTCGCGCATCTGGAAAAATCAGTGCCGGTCGATCGGGGTATTTTTCCGCCGCAGTCACCAATAATTGAGACAGCAAGTAGTTAGTGTTTCGCAATGTCACATTCCATAGTCTTTTAGGTCGTCAGCTGACGAGCCAGATTATTGTCACGGGACGGCCTCTCGGTTGATACCCTCTCCTCCCTCGACATATTTTGGGTGCACTCCGCGCGTCTGAATCAAGCCACTCCGATTACATTGCTTTTACCGCACGACACGGATAGTGAATGCGCCACCCCTCGAAGAGTCAATTCGTAAATTTTTATGGGTGTTAAAAAAATACAGTTTGAACACGCCATACCAGACCGCTAACTTTCATGCTCAGGTTGCTTTTGAACAGTCGATAAAAGGCTCTCTCGTTATAATGATGGCCTCCTAGAGACTTCAGAAAGTAGTACAAGCACAGCGACGGTGTTTTTGAGCACCTCGCACGTCAAAATATGACAGACGGACATGGTACATATCGCGGCATGTTGCATGGCACGATGGTCCAATCAAGTTATTAACATAAGGAAGCGAGAAAATTTCAAGCACTGAGCCTCCGACAGCAGATCGCAAAGCGCTGATAGGGAAAGTACTGCGAACCGCCCATTACCGTATTTCCTGCGAGGATGTCAGCGACTTTCTGGGCGTGATGTCAGACTCCCACGATTTCGTGGCGGAAGCGAAGCACGTTGCACCCCCGTCATTTGCACCTTTGGTCGCGGTTCTAGGCCTGCTGCGAACCTTCGACTGGGGCACCGATTTTTGGTTTGACTACCGCGATGGAACTGCCATGTTTGGTGAGCAATCTATTCAATATCATCGTCCACTCTATGTGGGTGAAGAGGTCGAAATCAGCGCCGTCATTAGTGACGTCTATGAAAAAACTGGACAAAACACTTTTGACGTCGTTCAACTGGCATTCATCATTAAGGGAGACTGGGACGGTGAAATCACCATGACCGGCAAACAGTCTTACATTTTATTCAAATGACTATTGCACCCAATAAGCCCCTGTTTGAAGACCTAATGGTCGGCATGGCACTTCCCACCACCAAATTTGGCCCCATGGATCGTTTTGATTACATTCCGATTGCGCTGATTCTGCGCGACACAAATCCGCTGCATCTTGATCGCGTTTACGCGCAGGAACGGGGTTTACCAGACACCGTTCAGCAAGGGCCACTGAACCAAGCCTACCTTTATCAGTTCTTTACCAACTGGCTGCATCAACCGTGGGACCTGGTGAGCACCGAAATCCGATTTTCAGCCAACGTCTTTCCAGACGATAATTTGTATTGCGGTGGAGAGATCGAAGCCCTTGAATGTGGCGACGCGTACGATGTCGTGCACTGCCGCGTATGGCAAAAGAATGAGGATGGCACCTCGATTTTGACGGGCAAAGCCTCCGGACGATTGCCGAAGCACCGATAACTGCTACTTTCAGTGGTCCCGTTGTGATGGCGGCTGAACACACAGTGCCTCACTGACGCCTCCGTAGCGTGTTTCTCGCGTGTATCTCGCACTTTGTGCAGCCGTATGAAGATTGCAAGGCTTGCATGCCTAGCAGTCACTGGCAGCCCGCTCAGCGCCAAAAGGTGGATCAAGGGTAGATGGCCCCTGCTACACTCGACACTCCCGCTACGCCCCGTGAAGATGCCAGTTCAGCCCCCAGCCATGTCGCACGCTCTCTCGCTGTGCTTCGTCAAAGTACTAGATCAGCGCCAAGTGATCGAACCCACTACGCCAAAGCCGCGACACTGACTCCTAATCCGCCAAAAAAAGAGTGGGATCTACCGGGTATCCAGTTCACCGCACGACGGGCAAAAAAAAGACCCATTGAGTCATCCCCAATGGGCCAGTGGTGACATACCGTTTCCGTTAGAAATTCACTAACAACTCCACCCCATAGGTGCGCCCTTTAGACTGCTGTCCATAGGTGATGAGGGTAGAGGTCGTTCGACTCACCCAGTTGGTGTTGTCTTCGATGTTGTTCACAAAGGCTGCAATTTTATAATTGCCGCGATCGTATGCGATCGACAAATTTGTCTTACCGTAAGACTCCACCAAGGACACTGGATCGTTATCCTCTTGCGTGTAGAAGTCGTCTGTCCATGAGTACGTCAGATCCGTCAACAGCAAACCGCCAAACGCCTCTGCGGTGTAGTTGGCCGTCACGCCCACTGTTAGGTCTGGCGCCTGCTTGGGCTTGAGATAGCTGTTGTCGACAGGGTTACCACCCTGCGTCGACGAGAGGTCAGCGTCAAACGACTTGTACTCTGCATCGAGGATCCCGACTGCACCACTTAACGTAAACCCGTCTGTGATGCGAGCCAAGCCCTCAATCTCAAAGCCCTGATACTCCACTTCACCCACGTTGAACGGGACCGATACCGCCGTGCCGTCGTCGGCTGGCAAGGTCGTGATCGCCTGCAGTTTCTCAACATTACTGCTGAAGGCTGCCACGTTTAAACGCACCCTGTTATTCAAGAACTCCATTTTTGCGCCCAGCTCTAAGCTCTCAATCTCTTCAGGGTCGTAGGTGATCGCGTAATCAACCAGTCGCTGGTTCTTGCCGTAAAAACCGCCGCTGTGGAAGCCAGTGGCATAAGAACCGTAGACCATAACGTCTTCGCTAAGTCGGTAGGACAAGCCTGCTTTACCGGTTGTTTTACTCCAGCTCTCATCCCAGCTGCCCGTCTTTTCATCGTCAGCGTATTGCGCGCCGTGAACACACTCACCCCAGTTTTGGAGATCACGGTCGGCGTCAGCCTTGATACAAAATTGTCGGGCAAAAAAGTCTTTCTCGTCTTTCGAATAGCGTAAGCCCAAGGAGATTTCGAGCCGCTCAGTAATATCGTAGTCGAACTGTCCGAATACGGCCTGACTCTTCGCTTCCTGCGATTGGTAGATATTTTGACCGAAGTCATTACCCAGTCGGTCAACCTGCTCTGGCGTGGCACCGTAGAGTGCAACCAACAGCTCAGGCGTTCTCACTATCTCCCAGAAATCGTAGGTAAACCAATCCTGCGAGTAGGAGTTCTCCATCTGATAAACACCTAGCACCAAATCAAAGTTGTCGCCCGAGGTCGCCCATCGCAACTCATGGCTCTCTTGGTCATTCTCGTTTTGGTTATCAATGGTAATGAAATCGCAAGCACTGCCAGAGTAAGGCCATATGGCCAGCTCTTCCGTATCACGATGCCCGTAAATATAGGTTGCCGTAGAGCCATTACTGAACTCGTAGTCCATCTGCAACGTGATGGCATCGGTTTCCATGTCGCCTAGGTTCTCTTTCGAGGCACTGGTAGTTGTCGCAGTAGAACCCGGATCATTTTCCAGAAGACAACCTTCCCCACGAATATCGGGATAAGACGCATTATCGTTGTAGGCCTGTATTCGCCAGTCTGTCGCAGCGGGCCCCTCTAGCGCGGTAAGCGCCACGATTGCCGGTGAGTAAGGCTCCCAACCGCCTGAGTACCCATCTTGGAGTGCAATGGCGCGATTACCACCTAAACCTGTGAGGTTTCGAAAAGCACCGTTGTCACTTTGGTCATCAATCGTTTCTATCGTCAGCTTCGCAGTGAAGTTATCAGTCGGCGTCCACAAGAACTTAGCACCGTAATTGAGATAATCTTGCTTCGCGACATCTTTATTTAGCGTGACATTCTTAATGTAACCGTCATCTTGCAAGCTCGCTCCGAACAGCTTTACCGCCAGTACATCTTCGATGATAGGGAAGTTTAGGATCGCCTTCACATCTGTGCGTCCAAAATTACCCAAAGTGCCAGAAATGGAGCCGCCTAGCTCGCCTGTAGGATCGGTTCGGGTCAATGAAATCACGCCGGCAATTGTATTCTTGCCGAATAGAGTCCCCTGTGGGCCTCGCATCACTTCGATCGATTCAATATCAAAATTATCAATCAAAGCTCCCGAGTTGGTGGTGAGTGCAATGCCGTCGTAAACAACGCCAACAGCCGGATCAAAGCTTTTTTCATCGTTGCTGTAACCAATCCCCCTAATAGAAATGGCGTGGCCAGCCGTACGACCCATAGACTGGCGAACCTGAACGTTAGGCGCCAATCCTTCGATATGTCTGAGGTTTCTGATCGCAGGATTGTCTAGCTGATCAGTAATGGAAGTTACCGCAATGGGCACATCTTGGATCGACTCTTGGCGTTTTCTAGAGGTCACAATGACCTCCTCAATGGCCAAGGCGCTCTCGCCTTCCTCTTGTGTCACTGCGTATTGAGAGCCCGTCGCTGCCAATACCAGCCCACACATGAGCGTGAGCTTTTTTTGAAGATGTTTTGCAGAACCCTCGAACTTGGGAAAAACCCTATCCATGCTGTCGCTCCAATAATTTATTTTTTTACTACGGCGGGCAGTACAGGGGCTGGGCTGGGCTGAGTCAATTTGTAAATTTTTAAACATCGTCAAAAATTAGGTTTGAATCGCGACCGACAGATGGGTAGCGTAGTCAGCGTAAAGCCGCATTACTACAGTGTTTTGCTCTCTTCGGCCCACTTGCTGGAACGCTTTTCCCGACGTGAAGTTTCCGGCAAAAAACGGGTCAACATAAGGCAAACTGGTAACTCATCGTGTGCTGGCGCATTCAAGAACCGTCACGCAGATTGCATCGCTAGGAGACGTCATGACACAACACCGCCTGCAAGGAAAAGTAGCTGTTATCACCGGTGCGGCCAGTGGCATTGGGGCCGCGACCGCTCGTCGATTTAAAGAAGAAGGCTGTGCCCTGATTCTCGGTGATATCCAATCGGATCTGGGTCACGACCTCGCCAACGCACTCGGCGATCGCGTTTTTTTTGAGCACTGCAACGTCACCCTCGAAGCCGACGTTAAAAAACTGGTCGATCGTGCCCTGTCAGCGTTTGGTCAACTGGACATTATGTTCAACAACGCAGGTATCGTCGGCGCCAAAGGCCCCATTGACCAGACTCCCGCCGATGAGTGGCGTATCACTACCGATATTCTCATTAATGGTGTTTTTTACGGCGTAAAGCATGCGGCCGCTGTCATGAAGCAACAGCGCTCGGGCTCAATCATCAACATGTCTAGCGTCGCCGGGGTCATGGGCGGGCTCGCACCTCATGCCTACACCACCGCAAAGCATGCCGTCATTGGGCTGACCACCAGTGCCAGCGCTGAACTTTGCCAACACAATGTGAGGGTCAATGCCATCGCCCCCTTCTCAATGGCGACGCCGATGGTAGCCGATGCCCACCTGCAGGATCACCATGCGACAGATGAGGTCGCCAAAACTCTGGCGGCTAATTCGCCATTGCCAGGACGTGCCGGCACCGCGCTCGACGTGGCTAACGCAGCGCTTTGGTTGGGTAGCGATGAATCCGGCTATACCAGCGGCCTCACTCTGACCACCGATGCAGGGGTTACCACGGGGTCCATAGTGAGGCGGCCCAACTACGACGATTATGTGCCGATGCAAAAAGAAGCGGGGAATCGCGGGGTATAGCGCAGACATTGGCCTCGTTAACTCCACGCCGTCGAGGTGACACCCAGTTGATTCATCAGCACCCAAAGAGACAACACGATTATGGATTTTAATCACGCTAACAGCCCGTCTCAGTCACCCCCGAACTTTCATATCGGTCCTTATCGGATCGGTGGGCCCTATGCGAAATACATCCTCTTTTTGCTGATTCTCGTTTATGCGATGAACCTATTAGATCGCCAAATTCTTGCCATCCTCGCTGGCGAAATTCAGGCAGACCTCGGTATCAGCGACTCTCAAATGGGGTTTTTATACGGCACGTCATTTGCCGTTTTTTACGCCATCTTTGGCCTACCCCTTGGACGCCTAGCAGATCTGTGGGTCCGCAAAACACTCATCGCCTGCGGCCTGTTTACCTGGAGCGTCATGACGATGTTATGCGGGATGGCGGGCGGTGCCGCCAGTCTCACTTTCTTTCGGTTCGGCGTCGGTATTGGTGAAGCCACCGCGACGCCTTCAGCCTACTCTCTTTTGTCTGATTGGTTCGAACCCAAAGACAGGGCCTCGGTTATCGCCATTTACTCTACGGGCGCTTATATCGGCATGGGATTAAGTATGTTTATCGGCGGCTGGATCGTCGATTGGTGGAACTTGAGCTATCCCGATATTGCCAACGCGCCCCTCGGACTCAAGGGATGGCAGGTCACGTTTATCATCGTCGGCGCTCCCGGCGTGTTGCTTGCAGCTTTGTTTAGAACGCTAAAAGAACCCGTGCGCGGCTACAGCGAAAATGTCGCCAGTATTCAAAACCACCCCCATCCCTTTAGAGAAGGTTGGAGCGAGCTCGCCAGCATTCTGCCTCCTTTCTCAGTCATTAGCCTGTATCGCCGAGTGGGCTTTACGGCGCCCTTGATCACCAACATCCTCGCAGCAATCATCATTGTCGCGCTGGGGAGCCTGATCAGTCACCTCACTGGTCGCGTGACGCAGTGGGTGGTGCTCGGTGTCGGTGTCTATGCCATGTTCAGCTGGGCCAAGTCTCTAGCCGTGAGAGATCCAGTGACCTATGCGATGATCTTTCGCTGTAAGTCGATGATCTACGTCAACCTCGCCTACCCCATTATTACCTTCATCACCTACGGATTCGCGCTGTGGCTTGCCCAGTACTTGCTGCGTAAATTTGATGCCGACTTATCAGAGCTCGGGATGGTTCTGGGACTTTCTACTGCCATCTGCGGCGGCGTGGGTGTGGCCACTGGCGGGGTGGTAGCCGATCTGATGAAGCGTCATATCCGCGAGGATGCTCACACGTTCATGGGCCTCATCTCGGGCATCCTTACGATCATTGCTGCGCTGTTTGTGCTCAACGCAGAAACCCTTCAAGAGGCTTATATTGCCAACGCGTTTCTGCAGTTTGTCAGTGTGCTGTGGACTGGCGCCGCTGGCGGCATCATCACCACCCTTGTGCTCCCCAGGATGCGCGCTACCGCTTCTGCCTTTTACCTGGCAATGGGCACATTTTTAGGGCTCGCGATGGGCCCCTTCACCATTGGCTACCTCAGCGATACGTTTCAAGCATCTGGCAATACGCCCTCTGATTCATTGGGTCTGAGTTTGAAGCTGGCATTACTGGTCTACTTGATCGTGGCTATATTTACTGTCCTGCTGTTTCGGCATTATCGACAGGACTTTAATACACGAGAAGCCCGCGCCATCGCAGCAGGCGAGCCCGCTCACCCCTAAAACAGACCGCAGACCCGCTCGGCCAGTCGCTTTGCAGACCGTTTGCCCGCGCTGCGCGCGGGCGGTTGGCTTATTCTCCAATTGTGAGATCATATTGGTCTCGGTTGTCATTGCGCCTAATATAAGCCGCTTGAGTGAACGCGTTGCTGCTGTGGCAAAACAGCCAAGAATCGGCGACCCCATCGCCATGGCACGCAATGGGCGCTCGGAAAACGGTCAGTTTCACCTAAACAACAGGGTCGGCTTACAGTAACGATGCAGCTATACAAACCGAACAAACCCAAGGGCACGAAACGCAGAGACAGCATCATCAGTGGCTTCTTGTCCTCGCTGGAAAAAAACGGGTTTTCGAAGACCTCGATGACCGGCATCGCGCAAGAAGCCGATATTGCGCCCAGCCATGTCTTTTACTATTTTAATTCGAAAGAAGACATCCTGACTGAGGTGTTCAAGCATCAGTGCGATGTCATTGTTGAAGGCATGGCGGCACTGAAACAGCACGACTTTGCGGCAAAAATAAATTACCTCTCCGACTTTTTCTACACCGAAAACAAATCCGTCAATCACCTCTCTACCGGCTTGATGTGGGAAGCCATTGGCGCTTCGGTGACCGACCCAAGTCTCGCTGCGCACAAAAGCGAACTAGACCGATGCTGCATCGAGCTACTCAGCGTCGTTTTTTCTCACAATCAGATCGATGAGGACGCCTGCATGGAAAGGGCCGAGATCTTATACGCGGTCATCGCCGGGTCGAAGCTCAATGGATTTTTTAGACCCGATATCGACTTAGCCCACGGCAAGGATCTTTTCATCAAAACGGCTTATTTATTGGCCCATAACAACAGAAGTGATCATCCAACCTCTGACTAGGTGATAGCGCAGCGCCCTGCGCCTTGATACCACCAGTGGATCAGACCGTAACCGAAGGAGTCGACCATCACTCGCTATATCGTCATCTCAGACGGCCCAGCCCAACCCGACTTAGACGCACTCGATGCGTGCTGGGAGCAGGTGCTTATCGCCCATCCGGAATTAACGGGTGATTATCAGGTTCGCTCCCTCGGTATCGATGCCGAGACAACAGAGCAAATATTTGGTTTTATCCAATCACGCGAAAAGGTGGCCACTTTTAGCTTGCCGTGGGTGCTTGAGGCCAATCACTTTCCCCACCCCAAAGTCGGCATGCCCATCTTGCTTTGCGACTACGATGGCAAGCCCCGCCTCTTGGTCAAACTGACCGATATTCGCAACATTACTTTTGGTGAGATGGGGATCAATGAGTCGTCACTGGATGGCCCGCCCGTGCAAGATCCTGACATCTGGATCCCGCTCCATCGAACGTATTGGAATGGACTGCTCTCTAAGTACGATCGTGAGTGCACCGACGACATGCCCGTGCTCGTTGAGCCGTTTGATTACATCGGTACCGTGAGCGGATAACCACCTTGCCCGATGCCCACGTAACACGCTGAGAACAGCGTGCTACGTGAGTTTCAGATCTTAATAAACCGAAGGCCGCGAGGGACTAGCGCCTAATAGCAGTCGCCAGGAATGCGAAGTTCTGGCAAGTCGCCATCGCTTCCCAGCTGGCCTCTAGCGCTGAACCAGACCAGCTTGCCGTGCCCGCCTCAACCGCTGCCTCGTCACCGAACAGATCGAGCCATACAAAATCGGCATCGGCGAGATCAAACTGGGGCTCCATCAGGTAGTACCCATAGTTGTTGGACTCACCCTCCACGAGCGATGCGTCATACTCGGCACGAAAGGCAGCAAGCGATGCCGCGTCCTGCCCTTCATTAAAAGAGCAAAAGTCGAATCGAGGATGGAAGGTGTCACCCACCGCGATGTCTGCCATGCCATCATGACCGTCTGTCGGCTTAAACGTATAAACGTTCTCAGGTTCGTAGGACATGGCACCGGCCAATTCTGCCGTCCAGTCGTCGGCTTGATTCGCATTCCAATCGGCCCAGCCCGCTTCACGGGCCTCACTAGAGGGCCACATGACCACCCAGATCAGATCGTAGTCATCGGTCTCAAACTGGGGCATCAACACATTAGCGCCCAGCATGTTATAGCCGCCCGCATCGATGCGCGCGTTCCATCCATCGATAAGGCCCGCCATTTGCGCCTCGGTCATATCGTCTGCGGTGTTATTCCAAATATAGTCAACCAGCAACTCACCACCAGCCGCACTACTTTGCATCGGGGTCTCTGACACCTCGGGCGCTGCGACCTCAGCGACCTCCGGGGCAGCCACCGCAGCAGGCTCGTCGCTTTGACCACAAGCGGCCAGAAAAAGGGTTAGCGAGGCAAGAACAAAGAACGTTTTCATAATGATTTACTCCTATTCATGATTTTCAGGGGACATCGATGACGTTGCAGTAAACCTAATTTTTCTCGGACCTTCAAGCCAGCACGGATCGCCGCATCGAAAGACCATCACCCACCTTGTCACATAGTGGGGTGCTGACTGACCGTGCCGCCCTCCACAGGAAACTGCCCCCCCGTGCAAAAACCCGATTCATCGGACGCCAAAAATAGCGCCATAGCGGCCACCTCTTCGACCGTTCCCATTCTCCCCAATGGGGACATTTGATTACAGGCTGCTTCGACTTCAGGCGCTTGTGCAATCGCTGTTTTGAGAATATTGGTGAGGGTTGCACCAGGATGAATCGAGTTGCAGCGTATCTGTAAGCCCGCGTTAGCACACGCCACGGCAACCGATTTAGTGAGCCCCACTACGCCTGCCTTGGACGTGGTGTAAGCCACGTCGGGGATCGCCAGATAGGAGGTGGACGATGCCGTATTGACGATAGACCCCCGGGAGCCAGCCGGATTATCTCGCATCAGCGCAATGGCGGTTTGGCAGCCAAGCATCATTCCGGTGAGGTTAATACTCAGCAGTTGGTTCCAGGTGGCCACGTCGACGGTCATGATGTCGGCATTGCTGACGATGCCCGCGTTATTGATCATCACATCTAAGTGGCCGTAGTCTGCGCGGACTTTTTCTGCGAGGGCAGACCACGCCTGCTCAGAACTGACATCGAGCCGCACGAACTCTGCGCCGCACTCAACCGCGACTGCGGCACCGCTTGTCTCATCAACATCGGCTACCAGCACGGTGGCGCCTTCCGCACAAAACCGGCGCACGATCCCCTCACCAATGCCCGAGGCACCGCCCGTCACCACCGCTATTTTGTTCTGCAATCGCTCCGCCATGCCTGGCTCCTTAACCGTCATCGACGGTTGGAGCGTAGCATCGCCGACCACAAACGAATATCGTCTTTGACAGTCACCTGACGGGTAAACGTAATGGCGCGTTAATCTGCCGCCCTACTGCCCGATAAGTCCCCTTCAGTGCAGAAGCGGCCAAACCATTGAGCGCAATCAGGCATCCTCACTCAAGACGGCACACTGCAGCCGGGGCTCGCGCTCGCGGCGGACGCTTTGTCGATGAAGCGATCCTAAGCAACGCTGAAGATCAACAAGCCGTCTACCTCGACCTCCGTGTTGACCTGCGTATCGTAAAGGCTGTCGTCCCCAAATTCGTGCTACCAGCCGCCAGACCCCGGCACACCCTTAAAGGGACCCACGAGGTTTGAGGTAATCCAGCCACCATAAAAATCCCCCGCCTGGGCCTGAACCTGCTCTCCCTCGACAAAACACGCATCGACCCTCGAGGCGTAAAAACTTAAGTAATCGGTGATAGGCTCAAAGAGCTGAGAGGGGCGGTGATAGGTCCAGCCCACATTTGCCACGGGCCCCGACGCGCCCTCGAGATCAAAATAACTAGCGGCACCCTTCCATTCGCAAAAGGTGCGATGCTCGCTGTTGTGCAATCGCGAGAGGTCCACGGCATCAGGTGGAAAATAGTAGGTGGGGGGATGCGAGGTTTCTAAGGTGCGAAACCCTCGTGTGGTTTCTGCCAACACCCGGCCGCCGTGAACGATCCTGAGATTGCCTGAAAACGGCTCGCAAATAGCCGGCCGCGGATACTCCCATACGTTTTCAGTTTGTATTGTCATGGTCCATCGGTCCCCGCTTGTCGTTAATCGATTCAGTGGTCGCTACCGCCGCCAATCGCCATGGACTATGTATCGTGATCAGCGATCCATGGGCTCAAGGTAATGCAGTGCAAACAGGCACTCATCATCCATCCAGGTCTGAACGCGCCGCAATCCCGCCCGGGCGGCGAGATCGGAAAAGCCCTCTACCGTGTATTTATAGGAGCTCTCAGTGTGTATGTGCTCACCGGCCGAGAAATCGATGTCATGCCCACTGATGTGAACTGTCTGGTCATGCGCACTGATCAGATGCATCTCGATGCGCCGCAGCGTCTCATTATAAAAGGCGTGATGCTGAAAAGCGTCGGGATCAAAATTGGCTCCCACCAGATCATTCACACGCCGCAGGATGTTGCGATTAAATCGTGCTGTCACACCCGCGGCATCGTTGTAGGCCGCCTCCAACCGATCGGTGGCTTTGTGCAGGTCAACGCCGATCAGCACGCCGCCATCAGATCCAATCAGGCTCACCGCCTGCTCTAAAAAGTTGAGGGCGGCCTGCGGGTCGAGATTGCCAATCGTTGAACCGGGATAAAATAAGACACGACGCCCCACAGGAAGGTGCTGCTCAAAGGACAAAAAGTCGCGGAAGTCAGCGCACAACGCACTCACCGAGAGCCAAGGATAAGCCGCCGCGACCTCCTGCGCCGCACTGAAGAGAAAATCGGCTGAAATATCCAGAGGCACGAATGCGGAGGGCTTAATCGCATCGAGTAACAAGCGGGCCTTTGCGCAATTGCCTGCACCGGGCTCGATGAGTACGCTACCCTGACCGCAATATGCCGCAATACTGTCCCGCTGCGCCTTGAGAATACTGACCTCAGTGCGCGTGGGGTAATACTCAGGCAGCGCGGTGATCTGCTCGAACAAAGCCGATCCCTCGGCATCGTAAAACCATTTTGGATCCAGCGTCTTGGGCTCTGCCTGCAGGCCCGCCAAGATTTCGTTATGGCAGTCATCCGGTGCCGGGTGGGCATTAAAGAAACTGATATTTGCCGGTGCCAACAAGGGCGGCTTACTGTTCATGACGGATCCTGTGCGCTGTCGCGTGCGAGGCGGAGGCCGGTAAACTGCCAACGGTCTTCGGGATAGAAAAAATTGCGGTAAGAAGGGCGCAAGTGCCCGAGGCTGCTCACACATGAGCCACCGCGCAGCACCCACTGATTACTCATGAACTTGCCATTGTATTCACCAATGGCACCCTCGGCTGAACTGAATCCGGGGTACGGCACATAGGCGCTTCGGGTCCACTGCCAACACGCATCGTAAAGCTGCTGCAATCCTTGCTCAGCGCTGTCCGCGGGCTCCGGATGAAGACGAACTGCATGGGTGCCAGCCGGCTGCGCCATGCTCGCGGCCACCTCCCACTCCTGCTCTGTCGGCAATCTCGCCCCCGCCCATCGCGCGTAGGCCTCGGCCTCATAACCACTGATATGAGTGACCGGCGACTGTGGACTGCGAGACACCAACCCCTCAAGGGTGTACTCCTCACTGCCCCGCCAGTACAGCGGCGCCGTCCAGTTCTCGCGCTGCAAGGTATTCCAACCATCTGCTAACCACAACTCAGGGCGCTGGTACCCCCCGTCAGCAATAAACTGCTCATACTCGCCATTGGTGACCAGTCTCTGAGCCAGCTCAAACGGTGCGATGTAAACCGGGTGACGGGGTTGTTCGTTGTCGAAACAAAAGCCGGCGCCATCGTGGCCGATAGACACCAGTCCACCGTCAACAACTGACCAGGCCAACGGCGCTGTGGCGTCGTCCGAACACGTCGGTGCCGCCGCAGCCGAATAAGCGGGAGACAGCGGATTGATCGACAGTGAGTATTTGATATCGGTAAAAAAAAGCTCCTGATGCTGGCATTCATGCTCAATACCCAATCGCACCCGAGCGTGAATTGTCTCGCGCGCGCCATGCGCGTCGTCTGCGAGCAATTGCAAAATGGCCGCCTCAACCGTGGAGCGATAGTGGTGAATCTCCTCCAGCGAGGGACGTGACAGTAACGCACGTTTCGGCCGGGGAAATTGCTCACCAATGCCGTTGTAATAAGAGTTAAACAGCATTTCGTAACGCGGATTCTTCGGCTCATAGCCGTTGAGGAAGGGCACCAAAACAAAGGTCTCGAAGAACCACGTGGTGTGCGCGAGGTGCCACTTAGGCGGGCTGGTAAAGGCCTCCGCCTGAAGAGAATGATCTTCAATGGATAATGACCGGCAATGACTCAGCGACGCTTGCCTGACCTCACGGAACCGCGAGACTAAATCCAGCGACCCGACGCTTGCCTGATTCATCCTATTTGCTGTTCCCTTTGCACCTGTCCACCGACCCAAACGGTGTCGCCTTCAACGGCACCATAAAGCAGACCCCCTCGGGGCGATAACTGCGCTGCCATTATTTCATGGTCAGTGTAGCGTGTGCGAGCGCTGGCGGTTATGAGACGCATCGCTGAACCGGTCGCCGTGTCCTCGGCGGACCCATACTGAGGCGCAAAATAACGAAAGCAATAAGGCGTCGGGGCAGCGTCATTTTGTGCGCATCGAACATACACCAGTAGCGCCCGATCGGTCAGTGGCTTCAATGCCTCGCCGGGCGGTGTCATGGCGGCCAGTTCGTCGGGTGACTGAAGCTCGACCAACAGATACCCCGACGCAGGACCAACCCGATCGCAGGACAATGCGGCACCGGATAAAAGACGATCAATGCCCGGGGGGAGTACCGAGGGCGTTAGATCAGGATAGGGAAATTGCAGCCAGATGAGCACGCCATCCTGACGAAAGGGAATGTGAGTGGCGCCATTGACCAGCACACCATCGCAGCCCCATCGCGCCCGCCAAAACGCGGCACTGCACAGCAACCCATGCCCACAGCACTCGATCGGCCTACCCTGATCAGAGAAACACCCAACTTCGGCTTGCCTCTCTCCCAGATCCCGGGTCAGGCAGCGTGTGGCTGGCCCTGCCGGCAAGTGATCGGGCAGTGCGGTCGACATTGCGCGCAGACCACATAGATTGCCCTCGGCCGCTTCACCGTAAAAAGCGCGGAAGTGCTCGTCGGGGTTATCAGACATACCATCTCCATCACGCTACTTACGGCCACGTTCGGTCGGTTTTGCCGCTGATCACCAACCGCCCCTTAGCTCATTACGCTCTTGGCTGTGATTTGGTTGTCATGCTGAGCACCCGAAGCCGGCAATGATCGCGCATGACAGTCATACATTTTTCCGTGAGATCCGCCTCACAGCGGACTTACGGAGGAAGCCCCGCCATATGCAGCTTTTAAATTCAGCTCACAAAATTGCTGAATTTCCGCTAAGTTATCCCACCATATTCTGTCCGAGAGCAAGTTATGGAAACGGAAAATACGACCACCACACTGGTCGAGGCGATCGAAGAGCTACGAAATCATGAACGCATCAGACAGCTTTTAGCCACTTACTGTCGTTGTCTAGATGAGTATGACATCGCAGGTGTTGCAGCCTGCTTCAGTAATAACGCCGTAGCCGACTATGGCGCGGGACGCGGCGGCGCCGTTAAAGGCAGGGACAACATTGCTGCACGCATTGCCAGTGGCCAAAAGGTGTTCCGCCGAACACACCATCAAATCGGGCAGATACTGATTGACCTGAGGGGAAGTAAGGCAAACACCACAACCTACCAGATTACCTGGCATGAATTGCGAGACGGTACTCAGGAACTGGTCTGTCTGCGTTACATAGACCAACTCGAAATGGCTGATGGGGGCTGGTTGATCAGCCATCGACGGGTGGAGGCAAGTCTTGTTAACGGCTTCGAAGGTACGGAGTGGAACTGGGTGAAACGGCTGACCCCTTGAGGGATCGATCAGACTAATTGATCGAGTAAGTTTTTGGTAAATGGACGAAGCTCAGCCGCACGGCCGTCTGCGACCAGCGTCACCCAGTCTGGGTTTGCCAGCAAAGCGCGACCAATTGCCAAGAGGTCAAAATCCCCTCGGTTCAAGCAGGCGTCAATGAGTTCAAGTTGCTCTGGTGCTGCACTGGCCGCTGTTTTTCCTTCCGCCGATTTAAAGTCGTTACCCAGCGTGACTGAGCCTACAGCAATAGTAGGTTTGCCAGAAAGCTTGCGCACCCAACCAGAAAAACTCAGATCGCTCTCGGTGAAAGCCGGCTGCCAGAATTTGCGTGTGGATGCATGGAAGATGTTGGCGCCGGCATCTACCATCGGCTTTAACCAAGTCTCCAGCTCATTCGCGGTGGTTGCTACCTGAGCCTCATAATCAAGCTGCTTCCATTGCGAAATTCGTACCGAAATTGCAAAGCCCTCGCTGGTCGCCAGCCGACACGCTCGAATAATATCAGCGGTAAAAGCTGCGCGATCAGACAAGCTCCCGCCGTAGCGATCACTGCGCAGATTTGTTACGTGCCAGAAAAACTGATCAGGGAGGTAACCATGAGCCGCATGAATTTCGATTCCATCGAAACCACATCTATGTGCCACAGCAGCTGCAGCGGCAAAATCTGAGATGGTGCGCTCGATGTCTGCTGGCGACATTACTGCCCCAAATGATTGCTCTGGCCCCGCTAACCCAGACGGACTAAGTCGCCGCACCACATCATCAACGGAATCATGCATGCCAATTAGTGACGGCGCGAAGGCGCCTACATGCCAAAGCTGCGCGAAAATTTTGGCGCCACTAATTTGGACGGCATTCACAAGCGGCCGCCATGCAATCTCTACCCCTTCTCCATAAAGCCGCGGCACGCTATTACCAAAACTTCCATCGGCGTTGACCGAGCAACCCTCAGTAATAATCAACCCGGTACCGCCCTTTGCCCGCAGCGCGTAGTAATCCCGGTTACTTTCATCGGGCAACCCATCGGCGCAGCACTCACGGGTCATCGGGGCCATTACTACGCGATTTTTTAAGGTTAACGCGTCGAGTCGCACAGAGCTAAGCAGAGAATGATTAACGGACATAAATGAAGTATAAGGGAGACGGGAGGACCGAGTAACAAGGACGCTCTAGCGCCTAGGTAGGATGCTTCAGCTTGGCTTAGGTTGGAACATTGCAAGTCGCCAAGCGGACCCTAGTGGAGTGGCAATCAGTACCTACCCAGCCTCAGCGTCTGCAATCACAACGACTAGTTTGGTTATTAAACTCAGGTGACTCATGTTCTGCTCAAAATACTACAAACCGTCACATTCTGCTCCAATACCCGCCATGCTTTCCTGCCGACCGCCACGTCGCCCTAAGTAATACTCTGAATATGAAGTTAGCATTTCTATCGGTCTACCAGAAAGTTTTTCTCCTTCTGCTATTTTGCGCGGCGAAGATCTCAAGAAAATTCGCTATGAATCTGTCCTTAGACTCAGCACACTCTATTGAGAAAGGGCAGACTAGGCGCCGTAGCGGCTAGAATGGGATTCACAGTGCTACTGGCCCCACTTCATTAGACTGTGGCGGGGCTTCAACTGAGTTAAGTCGTAACAACGGTAAAGGTAACTACTATGTCGAATCACAAAGCGTTAGAGATGTTTGGTCGATCGGGCAACCCCTCTCTGAATGCAGAAACGTTCTCCAGCAGCGCTCCCGACGCATCATTTGCAGCCAGTGCGCCTGCGGCAACGATGACGCTACAAGGCACGGTCAATAGAACGGGCATATTGCTGGCACTGGTCTTCGTCTCGGCGTCTTATACCTGGTCGATGTTTTTCTCGAGCGGTAATCCTGCAATGGTAATGCCCTGGGCTATCGGCGGCGCAGTGGTCGGCCTACTTTTGGCGCTGGTGACCATGTTTAAAAAGCAATGGTCAGGTATCACAGCGCCGTTATATGCGATAGCAGAGGGATTATTTTTAGGCGCCATTTCGGCCATCTTCGAGGCCCAATATCCGGGCATTGTGATACAGGCGGTAGGACTCACCTTAGGCACCCTAGCGTCACTGTTGTTCCTCTATAAAACAGGTCTCGTCAAGCCGACAGAGAACTTCCGACTCATGGTGACCTCTGCGACGATGGGCATAGGCCTACTCTATTTAGTCAGCATGCTTATGAATATGTTTGGCTCTGGCGGTATCGGTTTCATTCACTCAAACGGCTTGTTCGGTATTGGTTTCAGCCTTTTCGTTGTCGCTATAGCGGCCTTAAATCTAGTGCTCGATTTTGATTTTATTGAGCAGGGTTCGGAGATGGGCGCGCCTAAATACATGGAATGGTTCGGCGCATTCTCTCTCATGGTTACACTCATATGGCTCTATCTTGAAATGCTGAGACTGTTAGCCAAACTGAGAAGTCGATAGTGGATTTAAATACTGTGCTGTTTGGGGGGTTATCGATTTTATCCCTCGCCGTTTTTTTCTACCTTAGCCGTTTTAAGGCGTCGTCGAGACAGACTCAGAGGGAGGATCGTATCAATTGGTCTTCCCGACAGTTTTCTCTGTGGAAGGTTTTTCTATGCTGCCTAATTGCCGCTATCGGGGTGGCAGTCCTAGCGGCATAGAAAGCTGATGCCTCGTCTGGTCAAAGTCACCTTTTGCTAATGATTTAACCGCCACTTTCAGGATAGTCTCACTGCCCTGTTTATCAAAGGCAACGTCATCCCCTGACAGCTGCGGGCTTGTTCTACCAAGAAATCGTCAACAACGCTGGCAGCGTGTTTTCAAAACGACCGGTGTTTGCACAATGACCGGTTTTAAACCCAAAACTAACAAGCTGTCGACGGCATAGCAGCGCAAAAGACATCAAACCTAAAGGGATTCATCAATGAAAACGCTACGCAATTACACGCTTCTGACCTCTGCAATCGCTTTACTTGCCTCGATTAACAGTGCCGGCAGCGACAGTCCAATGCTGAAACAATCCCACGGGCTGTCGCTAATTAACATCTGAAAACATTATCAGCCGCAACGCAGAATAACAGTTACATCAGCGCTTACAGGCACAAAAAAGGCGCCTGTGACGCCCTGTGCCGCTATGTTGGAGCGGGTGATGGGAATCGAAC
>JGI24919J38490_100025_pt1 | contig 20664 bp, 16 predicted proteins | sample LinPFosmplate7_FD_38490 | JGI IMG/M metagenome (IMG submission 38490) | reverse complement strand
GAGCTCGGTACCCGGGGATCCCACGTGCAGTTACCTTACTAATCTGCACTGCAGTCACCTTATACTCAGGGCAATTGGTAGCCCAGTCACTATTATCGGTAGTAATAACATTGGCACCTGATACTGGGTGATGAAAGGTGGTGTATACAACGCCAGGCTTAACCCGACTTGTCACATCTGCATGAAGAACCGTCTCTCCAACACGACTCTGAATACCTACCCAATCACCATGGCTAATACCACGTTCTTCAGCATCATGGGGATGGATTTCTAACGTGTCCTCATCATGCCACTGACTATTACTCGTGCGCCGAGTCTGCGCACCCACGTTGTATTGCGAGAGAATTCGGCCAGTAGTTAATAACAATGGGAATTTACGATTAGCTCGCTCCTCCGTGGGCACATACTCAGTAATGGCAAAAAAGCCCTTACCTCTAACAAATTCATCCACATGCATGACAGGTGTACCAGCAGGGGTATGGTCATTACATGGCCACTGAATACTGCCTAGCTGATCAAGCTTCTTATAGGAAACTCCATTAAAAGTCGGCGTTAATCGAGCAATTTCATCCATAATTTCAGAGGGATGTCCGTATTGGAAATTACAACCCAAAGCATTGGCCAATGCCATTGTCCCTTCCCAATCTGCTTTTCCACTGAGAGGAGGCATAGCTTTGCGTACGCGAGAAATCCGACGCTCAGCATTAGTAAATGTTCCGTCTTTCTCTAAAAAAGATGCTCCAGGCAAAAACACATGGGCAAATTTAGCCGTTTCATTAAGGAAGATATCCTGAACAACCAAGCACTCTAATGCTTTGAGCGCCGCTTCAACATGCTGAGTATTTGGATCTGACTGAGCGATATCCTCACCCTGGCAGTACAAACCTCTAAAGTCACCATCGATTGCAGCATCGAACATATTGGGAATACGCAACCCAGGCTCTGGGTCGAGAGTAACACCCCACTCACCCTCAAAAATATGTCTAGTCTCGTTGCTTGAAATATGACGATAACCGGGTAGTTCATGAGGGAAAGACCCCATATCACAGGAACCCTGCACATTATTTTGGCCACGAAGCGGGTTAACACCTACTCCTTCTCTACCAATATTGCCGGTTAACATGGCCAAATTAGCAATCCCCATCACTGCAGTGGAACCCTGACTGTGCTCGGTAACACCAAGGCCATAAAAGATTGCTCCGTTCCCACCCTGCGCATACAATCGAGCGGCTGATCTTAAATCCGCCGCAGGCACACCACTGAATTGTTCAGTTTCTTCAGGGGAGTGGCGCTCATCACTAATAAACTTCATCCATTTACTAAATTCTTCGGTATCGCAGCGCTCGGCAATATAGTCATGCGCCTGAAGACCCTCGGAAACAATGACATGGGCCAGAGCATTCAGAACGGTAACATTAGTCCCTGGGCGAACGGGCAAATGATAGTCAGAGCGAATATGAGGAGCGCTTACTAATTCGATTTGACGAGGATCAATAACAATTAGCTTTGCACCTTCGCGCAACCGGCGTTTTAGGCGTGAGCCAAAGACGGGGTGAGCTTCGGTGGGGTTTGCCCCCATCACTATAATCACATCAGCTTTAGCCACTGAGGCGAATGTTTGTGTCCCGGCTGATTCACCCAGTGTGGTTTTTAAGCCAAATCCAGTAGGTGAATGGCAAACTCGCGCGCAGGTATCAATATTATTATTTCCAAACCCTGTACGAACCATTTTTTGCACCAAATAAACCTCCTCATTGGTGCATCGAGATGAAGAAATTGCGCCGATACTGGTGCGGCCATGATTTGCCTGTATCTCTTTAAATCTTTTTGCAGTGTACGAAACAGCTTCTTCCCAGGATACTTCCTGCCAAGGATCATCAATACTGTCTCGAATCATTGGTACCGTAATTCTATCTTTGTGGGTAGCATAACCGAAGGCAAAACGACCCTTCACACAGGCGTGTCCTTCATTGGCCTTACCGTCCTTATAAGGAGTCATGCGTACCACTTCATTCCCTTTCATCTCGGCCTTGAAGGAACAGCCAACTCCACAGTAGGCGCAGGTAGTGACAACAGAATGCTCGGGTTTACCAGCATCAATGATACTTTTTTCTGTCAGAGTTGCTGTCGGGCACGCATCAACACAAGCTCCACAAGAGACACAGTCAGAATCCATAAAGGCTTCATCCTGTCCTGCACTCACCTTAGACTCAAAGCCTCTGCCGTCAATAGTCAGAGCGAAGGTACCCTGCGTTTCCTCACAGGCTCGTACACAACGAGAACAAACAATACATTTCGAGGGGTCGAAGGTGAAATAGGGATTAGACTCATCCTTTTCAGCCACTAGATGATTATCCCCTTCAAAACCATATCGGACTGAGCGCAAACCTACCTCGCCAGCGGTATCTTGTAGCTCACAGTCACCATTAGTTGGACAAGTGAGACAATCTAAGGGGTGATCTGATATGTACAACTCCATCACATTGCGACGAAGTTTTCCTATGTCATCAGACTGGGTTTTAACTTCCATACCCTCTTCAACTGTCGTTGTGCAAGAAGCGGGGAAACCTCGACGCCCTTCGATTTCAACCAAGCATATTCGGCAAGACCCGAATGACTTAAGAGAGTCAGTTGCACATAGTCTTGGAATTTTTATACCACTCTCTGATGCCGCGCGCATCACCGATGAACCCTCAGGAACGGTCACATTAACACCATCAATAGACAACGTAATCATCGTCTCACTGTCGCTCTCTGGCGTACCAAAATCTGCTTGCGGCTCGTAAAATTCCAACATATTAGTGATCCCTACGGCTATTAATACCGAAGTCTTCTTCAAAGTAAGTCAACGCACTCCGCACGGGAAATGGCGTCATTCCCCCCATTGCACAGAGTGAACCTAACTCCATAGTGTCACAGAGCTCATGGAGTAAGATTAAATTATTATCGCGATCTTGATCTCCGACAATCCGGTCAATAACCTCTACCCCACGGGTAGCTCCTATTCTGCACGGGGTGCATTTCCCGCAGGACTCAACCACACAAAATTCCATAGCGAATCGAGCCTGCGCGGCCATATCAGCGGTATCATCAAAGACAACTATACCACCATGGCCGATCATAGCTTTGATCTCAGCAAAAGATTCATAGTCAAGAGGTGTGTCCCACTGAGACTCCGGCAAAAATGCCCCTAAAGGCCCTCCCATTTGTATTGCGCGAACCGGTCTTCCACTATGGGTACCACAGCCAAAACCTTCAACGACTTGTCTCAGGGTGGTCCCGAACGCCAGTTCGATTAACCCGCCCTGCTTAACATTACCTGCCAATTGAACAGCTAAAGTACCTCGAGACCGTCCCATACCAAAATCTTTATAACTATCAGAGCCCTGCTCCAGAATCGTTGCCGCAGCACCAAGGGTCAATACGTTATTTACCACAGTAGGCTTTCCGAAAAGCCCTTCAATGGCTGGGAGTGGCGGTTTAGCCCGAACCATTCCTCGTTTACCCTCAAGACTCTCCAAAAGAGAAGTCTCTTCACCACAAATATAAGCGCCAGCTCCTAAGCGAACTTCCAGAAAGAAATCTTTTCCTGACTCACAGATGTTGGATCCTAAAAATCCGGCTTCAGTAGCTCTCTTAATCGCATCATTCAAAATCTTATGCGCAACAGGATACTCAGATCTCAAGTAAATATAGCCCTGGTTAGCGCCAACAGCTAAACCAGCAATAGTTATTCCCTCTATGAGCTGATAGGGATCTGACTCCATCAACAACCTATCTGCAAACGTACCTGAATCACCTTCATCAGCATTACATACTATGTACTTTTGCTCTCCAGGAGTATCCAGAACGGTCTGCCACTTAATCCCCGCCGGAAAAGCTGCACCACCGCGTCCTCGAAGCCCTGAATTTTTGATTTCATCGACGATTTCCTGGCCAGTCATCGAAATAGCTTTGGCTAAACCTTTAAAACCAGACAGACCTTGATATTGAGACAAGCAAATAGGATCACCCACCCCTGCGCGTTTAAATGTTAACCGCTGTTGCTTAGCCAAATAATCAATTTTCTCGACTTCACCCAAGTAGAGGGAATGATCGATTAATTTTCCTGCAAGGTGATCATCTATAGCATCTAAAATAGACTCAATATCCGAGGCATTAACTGGACCAAAAGCAATACGAGAAGACTCGGTTTTTACTTCCACCATCGGCTCAAGCCAAAACATCCCACGAGAACCATTGCGATGAACTTCAGCGTCTAAAGAACGACTCTCAATGTTTTGCGCCATTTTTAAAGCTAGACCATCAGCACCAAGAGCCACTGCAGTAGTGTCTTTAGGTATAAAAACTTGCGCTATCATGAGCTGATCTCAACTTTATCTAGTTCGGGCATATTTAACTCTGAAATCAGTTGGTCAAACCGAGATTTATCAACTCGGGCATAAATATCATCGTTTATTCGAATAGAAGGGGAACACGCACAATTACCTAGACAGTAAACTGGCTCTAAGGTCACCATGCCATCGCTAGTTGTTTCGCCGTATTCAATCCCTAAACTCTGCTTAGCATGGGACTCAATTTGGCGAGAACCCATAGATTGGCAGGCCTCAGCGCGACAAATTTGTACTCTGTGATGACCCACTGGCTGGGTATTAAAGTCATGATAAAAGCTAATCACACCGTGAACTTCAGCACGAGACAGGTTAAACCCCTTTGCAATGGACCCTACGGTAGACTCTGGTATGTAGCCCAAAGCGTGCTTTATCGCATGCAGTAGGGGCAAGAGTCCGCCTGGCAGTGTTTTATACTGCTCAATAAGCTGGTCAACATTATTGTTTTTAGCGTTCAAAAGCTCCTCTCCTAGCTAATTTGAAACATTGGTTTTGAAGGCTGGAATTAAAAGACTTAATTCCTAAACCCAGCTACCAAACTTCAGGGCCATAGCCTTAGATTTGGCGCGCAGTTTATCACTATTTTCCTCATCTTTTATCGCGCCTAAGCGACTCTTATTTATCTAATAAGGACCGCTAATTTAACGTAAATAATTACTGTGGAATCTTATGTGCTCACCTATCAATGATGCAATGAAAAAATAACTGTGATCATACCCTGACTGAAATCTAATTTGCATTGGAAACCCCTCCTGCTCAGCGGTATCAATCAGGAGCTGAGTATTGAGTTGCTCTGCCAAAAAGTTATCCGCATCGCCCTGATCAACAAGAACCGGCATGGATTGTTTTAGCTGATCATCTGCGGTTTTAACCAACTCTACCGTATCCTGACTATTCCAGTGGCCCTGACTCTCATCACCAATGTACTTGGACAGAGCTTTCTGACCCCACGGGCAGTTAATTGGCGAGCAAATAGGCGAAAATGCAGACACTGAGCAATAGCGCTCTGGATTTTTAAGTGCGACGGTTAAGGCACCGTGGCCGCCCATTGAGTGGCCGGAAATTGCTACCTTGCTGCCATCAACGGGGAATTCAGCATTAATCAATACGGGTAGTTCTTCCACCACATAATCATACATCTGATAATGGGTGGCCCACGGTTGCTCAGTAGCATTTATATAAAACCCTGCCCCAAGACCAAAATCGTATGCGCTCTCCTCATCATCAGGCACCCCCTCTCCTCGAGGACTAGTGTCGGGGCACACAATAGCTAAACCATACTCAGCTGCATGCTGTTGAGCACCCGCTTTAGTAACAAAATTCTCATCACTGCAAGTCAGCCCAGAAAGCCAATAAAGAACAGGCACTGGCGCCTGTTTTGCTTGAGGTGGTAAATAAATAGAGAAGGTCATATCACAATTGAGAATATTAGAGTGGTGACGATAGCGTAATTGCTGCCCACCGAAACTAAGATTCGAGCCAATTTCTTCTAACAAACTATTAGACATTCTTAAAACTCCACCACTGAACGAATACTTTTGCCCGCATGCATCAAATCAAAAGCTTTGTTGATGTCCTCCAAAGGCATCTTGTGAGTAATCAGGTCATCAATATTGATTTTTCCATTCATATACCAGTCAACGATTTTAGGCACATCGGTACGACCGCGGGCGCCACCAAAAGCAGTGCCGCGCCATGATCGACCCGTTACCAGCTGAAACGGTCGCGTAGCAATCTCTTTACCCGCTCCGGCGACACCGACAATACAGCTCTCTCCCCACCCTTTGTGACAGCATTCTAAGGCCTGACGCATCACATCAACATTACCGATACATTCGAAACTATAATCAACACCACCTCCGGTCATGTCGATAATATGGTCAACCACATTCTCCACTTCATTTGGATTAATAAAGTCGGTCATACCAAATTGGGTTGCTAAGGGAATACGCGAGGGATTTAAGTCAATGCCAATAATACGGGTAGCTCCCACCATTTGAGCGCCCTGAATGACATTTAAACCAATACCTCCCAAACCAAATACCGCTACAGTGGAACCTGCTTCAACTTTCATAGTAAAAGCTACAGCACCAATACCTGTGGTAACGCCACACCCGATGTAGCAGATTTTGTCGAATGGCGCATCCTCTCGAACCTTGGCCAGGGAAATCTCTGGCAGCACGCTGTAATTAGAGAAGGTGGAACAACCCATGTAGTGCAAAATCGGCTTTCCTTCATAGGAAAATCGACTCGTGCCATCAGGCATAACGCCCTGCCCCTGGGTGGCTCGAACTGCCTGACATAAATTTGTTTTAGGGTTCAGACAGAAATCGCACTCTCGACACTCTGCTGTGTATAAAGGAATCACGTGATCTCCAGGCTTCAATGTCTTTACTCCTGGCCCAACTTCTACAACCACACCGGCCCCTTCATGGCCTAAAATTGCAGGGAATGCACCCTCTGGATCGTCCCCGGACAGGGTGAATGCATCTGTGTGACACACACCTGTCGCTTTCATTTCAACCAAGACTTCGCCTGCTCTAGGCCCCTCAAGATCTACCTCAACAATTTCCAATGGTTTTCCCGCGGCAAAAGCAACGGCTGCGCGTGTTTTCATGTCTAGACTCCTAAATATTTAACCAACAGCGCTAACGATAACTCAACACCTAACTGATCATCAATCTATCTTTTTCACCGGTGTATGGCTTACACCGGTTTGCCTGAAGAAAACCCCTAAAAACCACTAACAAAATGATTCAAATATCTCTACCACTTGCTATATGCCAGCTTAATTTTATAGACTGATTTGGAAAACCATAATCAAAAAACTATATAACCAATAAAAAAGGATCTAAATCATGTCCGCTATTATTATTTGCTCTCTTGCTCTCGCTCTTGTTCACTTTTGGATCTTACCTGCGTCTCTAAACCTGAAAAATTTCGGTTACCTGGTGTCAAATCGAGATGGGTCAGTAGAGACATCTGCTATATATGACAGAGTCAGCAGAGCAGCAGCCAACTACCAAGAAAGCTTTGCAGCCTTTCTCGCGCTTTGCTTGCTTTCAATGCATATGGGGATTGACCTATCGGCGACTGCAACCTACTGGCTAGGCTTTAGAATTGCGTTCTTGGCAAGCTATACGATTGGCATTACTTATCTTAGAACAGCATTGTGGCTAGGGTCGCTTGGGTGCCTCATTTCTATGGCAGTGCAGCTGAGCTAGCAGAGTCCATTCATTCAGGTGCAAGGTTATGTAACAGTAGCCTTGCATTATTAACAAAGAGTTAACTAGCTTTTTATTATGGGCTTCCAGTAAAGAATACCAAATGCGAGTACCGCTACAATATCCTTCAAAGATGCATGGCCTGCCGCCTTCAGTTTAGAGTACATCAGTACCAGTTCAACCACGTGAACCACAAGCATAACAACTCCAAGCCAGTAGATTCCAACACCCCAATTACCATCAAAAGGCTGTAGTAGGTTAAATGCGAAGGCGATCCAAAAGGGGATCAAAGCGTAAGAAATAATTTTATTGAGTTTAAGCACAACCAGGTAACCTGAGTTATTGTTTCAGTGAGTATCGCAGGCAATAGCACCCCATGCAACTCTGAAACCGGCTCTTGAAATAGTTGCTCATGCAGATTAAATTAATCCCGATCACCCCTAATTGACAGGCGCCTCACTCTTGCTTTAGTCTTGCTCTCCAAAGAAAATTCAAACATCTTACATCAACAAAATACGGAGTTTTTATGAGCAATATCGTGACTTACAGCTGTAAAGAAGGGGTCGCAACAATCACTATGGATGATGGCAAAGTAAATGCTCTGTCACACACGGTATGGGATGAATTAGGAGATGCTTTTGATAAAGCCGAAGCTGCCAATGCAATTGTGATACTCCAAGGGCGTCCAGGGCTCTTCTCTGGTGGATTCGATCTCAAAGAAATGGGCAAGGGCCCTGAAGCCGCTATTGCGCTCACCACGAGAGGCTCCGAGATGGCCCGCAGAATTTTGGCCTTCCCTACTCCTGTTATCGGAGTGTCAACTGGACATTGTATTGCCATGGGTGCTTTTCTGATGCTGGCCTGTGACTTCAGGATAGGTGCTGACGGCGAATTCAAAACCGGGCTCAATGAAACCATGATTGGCATGACCATGCATAACTTTGGCATTGAATTAGCCCGCTACCGGATTCCGCTGAATTACTTTCATCGCGCTGTTATTAATGCAGAAATATGGTCACCCGATGATGCTATTAGTGCAGGATTTTATGATAAGACAGCCCCTGTAGAACACCTAGATGAAGCTGCGTTTGCTGTAGCTAAAGGCTTTAGTCAACTCAACATGACAGCATTTAATGGCTCAAAAAATAAGTCCCGTGCTGCCTTTTTGAAACTTCTTGATGAATGTATCGAGTCGGATAAGGCAATATCCGTTACAGCTTAGGGGCTCCTCGTAAGCAGGTAGCCTCCTCTGGGAGGCTACGACTTGCTGTTTATTACAGCCTCTCTGAGCTCGATGATTTAAGAGTTCTTATTAATTCTAAATACACCAAAGGCGTCATAATCAGCCACGGAAGCTGACTCTGAAACATGATTGATCTCCCATCGTATTCCCATAAGAGAGGGTTAAGCCAAGGGCCCGTCGGCGCTAAAGGTGCCCAGGAGAGCGGCTTATCCACGGATAGCTGGTCATGATATAGATACATTTCTACTATAATATTCTGCCCTATAAACCCTACCAAAAGCAGCCCAAGCACACTCCATCGCCAAGTTTTAAATCCTTCGCTCTTGCGACCCAAAATAAGCCACGCTAAAAAAAGGCCACTGCAACAAACTGCACCTGCATCAGCCAAAGAATTAAGTACCCAGTTTAAATGCACAGGAATTAGCTGATTTAATATATCTGCTCGTCTAACACCAACGCTATCTCCTGCCACGAAACCATAGTTAAACCAAATTTCCCATCCAATTGCACAGATAAAAAATAGCCGGACATAAAACGGTAGAACCCATTTTGGTATAACGTTTCTAACGTGAAGAATTGGGATGAGAACAAGTGGTATTATCGAGGACGAGTAAACGACAATAACAAGACGAAGTTGTTCGAATGTCAGAGCGTCCAAAATTTTAACCTCTATTTTGTGCAGTCAATCTATTAGTAATCAAAGATATTAGCTCAGAATAGACATCTATACATCAAACAAATTTCTTATTTTTGCACTAACACCGTAAATACTATTTTACGCGCAGCACCCAGAGCTCATGAACTATCATCATTTTTTGGTCGATCCATGATTAGCCTATAAGACAAGTGTAATTTTTGTAAATTTCAGATAATTTACTTGCAATGACTTTTGGTCAGTTATTTAATAAAAGAAATCAAGTTTATGGAGAATGCAATGGTCACCTCGTTTTCGGTTAATGGCAAAGAGAGAACTGTCCAGGTGGACCCACAAAAGCCTCTGCTTTGGGTACTTCGCGAGCAGCTCGATCTCACTGGCACCAAATTTGGCTGCGGCATCGCGCAATGCGGTGCATGTACAGTCCATATCGACGGCCAAGCAATTCGTTCTTGTGTGACACCAATTGCTAGTGTTGCTGGTAAAGCGGTGACAACCATTGAAGGACTGGAACCTAAATCCGACGAACAACATCCACTACAACAGGCTTGGATTGAACATCAGGTTCCACAATGCGGTTATTGTCAGTCTGGGCAGTTAATGTCAGCCGCAGCGCTCCTCTCTGAGAACCCTAATCCTAACGATGCAGATATTGATCAAGCAATGAGCGGTAATATCTGTCGCTGCGGCATGTATGGCCGTATTCGTGAAGCTATCAAATCCGTTGCAGGTTCTTCAGTTGCAGAACAATTCTACGACGCAATGGAGACTAATCATGGGTAAGTGGACAAGAAGAGCATTTTTAACAACAGGCGTTATCGCTGGCGGCGGGCTTATTGTCGGCGTTGCTATCCGCCCTGGAAATCAAGCCAGTGAAATGTCTGACCTACTTGGGGACGATGGAGGACAATTCGTCCACGCCTACGTGCGCATTGATAGTGACAATACGATTACTGTAATGGTCCCCCACTCAGAGATGGGGCAAGGCGCTCAAACTGCACTCGCTCAAATGCTCGCAGAAGAACTCGATGCAGACTGGAATAATATTCGGATTGAGGAAGCACCTGCTATTGGCGCCTATTCTCACTATAGTATTGGTAGAGAATATTTGTTAAAAGGTATTAATTTTCCCGACTTTATTGTGCCCTCAATCGATGGCGCCATGATGAAACTGATGGACAACCTTGGTCTTCAGGTAACCGGTGGTAGCACGAGCATCCGTGTGACGGGCTCACTCGGGATGCGAGTTGCCGGGGCATCAACTCGCCAGATGTTGCGCAAAGCTGCAGCAAGTGCTTGGCAAGTTCCACTGAAAGATATTACAACAGATAATAGTCACCTTGTTCATACACCTAGTTCTCGACGAGAGCCCTATGCTAGTTTTGTCAACGAAGTTGCTAAAATGACTCCATCGCAAACACCCGAGTTCAAAAAAGCTGAAGACTATAAGATCGTCGGTAAATTTGTCCCTCGATTAGATATACCTTCCAAAGTCGATGGATCAGCTCAGTTTGCGTTGGATGTTAGACGACCTGGGATGCTCTATGCGACGGTAATTCGTGCTCCGGTTTTTGGCGCAACTATCGTCAGCATAGATGACCAAGCTGCGCGTAAAATTGAGGGAGTTGTAGATGTTATTGAACTTCCCCAGTCCCAATCAAATATGATGATTGGAGGCTTTCAATCAAGCCCTGCGGTTGCCGTAATAGCTGACAGTTATTGGACCGCCAAGAAAGGTCGAGAAACAATAAACATAACATGGAGTGATGTAGACTTAGCCGCAAGATCCAGTACCGACATTTTTGCACAATTTGCTAAAGATATTACTGCGTCTGAAGAACGTCAATCTGATCGATTACAAGGCGACACTCCTACCCAGTTTTTAAATGCTTCAAAAGTAATTGAAGCTGATTACACAGTTCCCTTTCTCGCCCATACCTGTATGGAACCACTCAATGCCACAGCAGAAATCAACAATGATCATTGTACAATATGGGTAGGTTGCCAGAACCCCCTTGGATTTCGAAAAGCGGTCGCTGAGGCGTTGAGTTTAGATGAAGACAAAGTAACCTTGCATAACCAATTGATGGGCGGTGGCTTTGGTCGCAAATCTCTCCCAGATTATGCAATTCAGGCAGCCCAAATTGCCAAAGCTGTAGGTCGTCCAATTCAACTTATATGGTCTCGGGAGGAAGATATCCGTCAAGATTTTTATCGCCCAGCCATACAAAGTCGATTCAAAGGTGGCATCGATGAGAGTGGTAAACTACTCGCATGGAAAAATACCTACGTTAATAAAGCCGAACCTACCGAAGCACCTCTTATTCCCTATGCTGTAGGAGCTCAAGATATTGGGCATGTTAGTAGCCCGACGCATGTCCCTTTTGGAGCCTGGAGGAGCGTAGACCATTCTCAACATGGTTTTTTCACCGAATCATTTATTGATGAAGTCGCGAATGCTACTGGTAAGGATGCTTTTAAATTTAGACTGGATCTTTTAAAGGACAAACCGCGGCATCTAGCGGTCTTAAAGAGAGCCGCTGAGGAAGCCAACTGGGAAACTCCATTAGCAAAGGGTCGAGGAAAAGGTATTTCGCTTCAAGAATCATTTGGCTCTATTGTCGCTCAAGTCGTAGAGGTATCTATTGTTGACAAATCTATATCGGTTGATCGAGTTGTTGCGGTAATTGATCCAGGTCTTGCTATTGCGCCAGATGGAATGAAGGCACAAATCGAATCAGGCATTATCTACGGCCTCAGTGCTGCTATGTATGGAGAAATTACCATTCAAGATGGTGCCGTAGTTGAAAGTAACTTCCACGACTATCGATCCCTAAGAATGTCTGATGCTCCTAGTATTGAAACCCATATCATAAACAGTGGCCATGAACTTGGTGGCGGCGGAGAACCTGGAACACCGGGTATAGCGCCTGCTCTGGCCAACGCCGTGTACGCTGCAAGTGGTATTCGAGTGCGAAGCCTGCCTTTGATGAAGGCTTTTGCGTCATAACAGTAGACTAGGATATCTCCGATAATAGACCCATCTTTTGGGTTGTATTACTCCTGTTTAATCGCCAAAACCGAGCTGAGATGACATGCAGTCCCTGTTCAATAGCAATGGCTTGCACTTAGCTCTTCAGACAACGAATATTTAATCATTTAAATCTCAAACACATAGGTAAAATTCGGGATTTAATAGAACGTTGTTTTAATTGAAACGACGTGATCATCTTTTTGTATACTGGTACACGATTTTCATCAATTAAGAGAGGAATGACATTGAAACGTTTAACAGATGTTCGATTAGCTATCTTTCTGCCGCTATTGTTGCTCGCCGGTTGCAATAAGGCGCCGCAAGCCGATATAGCCTTCTACGGAGACAATATCATTACCCTTAGCGAACAATCTGAATCGGCTAACTTTGTGGCCGTTAAAGACGACACTATTGTTTTCGTTGGCCAAAGAGACGATTGGGATGGACAAACTACTGAGGTAGTCAATCTAGAGGACTCCGCACTACTACCTGGCTTTATTGACGCTCATGGTCACGTTGCTTGGCATGGAAGACTCTCCGCGATGGCGAATGTTGCTTCACCTCCCGTCGGGCCAGCCGAGGACATGGACGGATTGGTCATGGCATTGAAAAGCCATATAGCCTCAAAAGAGCTAGCTGAAGGTGAGTGGGTTGTGGGAATGGGTTATGACGATTCTTTGCTGGCTGAAGCGCGACATCCGACCACCGTCGATCTAGACAAGGTATCTACATCTCATCCTATTTTGTTAATCCATGTTTCAGGACATCTATCCGCGGTTAATTCCAAGGCTCTGGAAATTGCAGGAATTAATGAGGATACGCCTAATCCGCCAGGCGGTGTGATTCGTAGGTTGGAAGATAGCCTCAAACCCAATGGAGTACTAGAGGAGACAGCTGGTTTTGCCATTCAATCCTTACTTCCACCGGCAGAAAATGTAAATGAGCTAGTACATGCCGGCCTACTTGATTATGCTCGATATGGTATTACTACGGCACAGGATGGGGCGTCATCTCTGGGTGTGATAAACGAACTGAGATCTGCGGCTAATGAGAAACCTTTCCCTATTGACGTCGTGTCTTTCCAGATGGTAGATGAGACATATCTTGGAGAAAATAGTCCTCCACTACCGATCTTGAGCGATTACAAAAATGGTTTTAAGATTGGAGGCGTTAAACTGATTTTAGATGGCTCGCCACAAGGTAAAACGGCCTATTTAACCCAGCCGTATAAGATACCACCAAAGGGCGGCGCTCACGATTATCGTGGTTATCCGATCATGCCAGCAGAGTCAGTAGATGCTCTTTTTACGAAATTTATAGACGCAGGCTTGCCAATCTTGGCCCATGCCAATGGTGATGCAGCTGCAGATCTGTTTGTTAATGCGTTAAACCGCAGCATCGATACGAGCAGCATTCCTGATCATCGTACGGTGATGATTCACGCCCAAACAGTGCGAGAAGACCAACTTGATATCATGGCAGAACTGAAAGCCATTCCTTCGTTTTTCTCGGCTCACACATTCTACTGGGGCGATTGGCATCGAGACTCAGTTTTTGGCGAAGAACGCGCCAGTCGTATTAGTCCAACCCAGAGCAGTCTAGATAAAGGCATAGTCTTTACAGTCCATAATGATTCCCCCGTGGTGCCACCAGATATGATCCGTTTGCTTTGGGCAACCACTAATCGGCTCACACGAAGCGGTCAGGTGTTAGGACAAGCGCAACGAATTTCAACCCTTGATGCTATCAAGGCTGTTACGATCAATGCTGCTTATCAATATTTTGAAGAAGATAAAAAAGGAACGATTGATGTGGGCAAGCAAGCCGACTTCGTTATCTTAAGCAAAAATCCGCTAACCGTGCCGACTACCCAGTTGTTAGATATCAAAGTTGAGCGGACTATAGCACGAGGAAAAACCATCTTTGAATTAAACAGGTAGCCATTTTCAATACACTAAAACTACTCTCTTCGCGAAAGACGAACTTCTCATAGCAAAAAAATATTATAGAGGCTCTTTAGCCTGTGATAGCTCTTATTTTCAGATGGTCCTGGTGGAGGCAGAGTCTTAATTTATAAAAAGGTGACCCAAAATTAGCATAGCGAGCAATACCTTTTAGATTGATCCATACACAGCGAGGGGATCTGCAGGCAGGCTTAGACCCCTAGATAGAAGCTGCTATTAGGTCGGACATATTTTTTTCTATTTCCGTATGTCTAAATAATTCAAAAATAATAGAGTCAAAGGGATAAATCTAAACACAATCATAGCCAAGGATGTGCCCGTTAGATCAGCCATTGAGCTTAAAACATAAACCTCTATATCACTCCAAATAAGGCAAGATACGATTATTAACGCTATCACATTGATCGTTCTAAAATAATGATTAGAGAGGAATGACCAAAGATAGACTCCTAAGCCTACACCTAGCATCACCATGCGAACTAGGAACAATCCACTCACTTCATCAGGTGTTAACAGCCGTGTTTCAGCTCGAGTCACCAATACAAATTCAGGGTAAAACAGCACAACGCACACTCTTACTACCCATAGCACAGCAATGAGGATACAGCGGTTGCGAATTCTTTTTTCGACTCGAGACATTTTATCTGGCGTCACTTCATATTGAGGTAATAAAGCAGCCAGTTCCTCGGGTGAAACCTTAGACTGATCAGACATCGTTTTCAACACACCACATAACAGCAATAAGAATATAGCGAACTTACGGTTACTAAACGGTATCAGATTGATCCATACGATGTCGTATATGTCGCTATAAGGCGTTAAAGTGATTTTAGATGGCTCGCATATCTAAAATTAAGGAATTAAAAGGTGACGCGTTAAAGGCACATTATGCGGATACTTGTCACTTGGAAACGTCGTCTCAACCCTACGATATTCTTGTCGTACCAAAGTGGAACGCTACAGAACAAGAAATATCTCAGCTTCGATCAAGAATCAAAGGTGTCTACCAGCTTGCTAACTTGTTTTATGATAGTAGTTGCTTAGCCGTCGCAGAGTGTGTTCAAGCCTGTACTGCTAGCGAACCTCCAGAATGTAACCCGATACCGGATTGGTGCCCTGCTGTGTACTAAAATTAGCGTATACCCCACCTCGATCTAGCCCTGATTTGACTGGATGGGCTTAAAGAGAAGGCATTAAGGTCTCTAAATGAGCCTCAATCTCTGCTGCAGTCTTTCTAGTAGCATCTTCTGCTACTACACCGTTAATAAGCGTATCGCCCTGTAATCCGAACAGATAACGCAATGTTAGCAGGCCATCTGTAAGAGCATCTACCTGACCATTTCCGTCTATATCTGCAAGTTCACCCAAAGTCTCGATACGAGATTCAATATCCACTGATTCAGTATAAGAGGCATCTGATGCCACGGTGCCTGTTACCAAAGCACTTCCATCCAATCCAAACATGCCTCTTAGCAAAAGAAGACCATCAGTTAGTGCGTCATATTGGTCATTGCCATCAATGTCTAAAGAACCTGAAGGAATTGTTCCTGCTAAGAACTCATCTACGGCAGAAACACCATCATTATCTTGGTCACTACTAGAATCATAAGCATCATTTGGGTTCAATCCGTATCTGGTTTCCCAAGCATCGGGCATTCCGTCACTATCAGAATCTTTTGAGTAAAGAGAATTGAGAGGGAAACCATCATCATTATAAACCATTTGATTAACTGATTATCTGATTACTAGACAATGACCTTCCTAATCGCATCCCAAATCACTACGACTCGTTGGGTCATTGTTGATAACACATAGACCAGATGGCAGAGACTCAGGTTCATATCGCATCAAATCTGGATCTCTCAATGCTTCTTCTAAGAACACAACCAAATCACTTATCTCATCCTCTGTAAGACCCAATGGACTAAATCGATAATCCAACTGGTTGGTTGATGCTTCGTTCTGGGCAACTGCATTGTTCTTGTACTCTACCACCTCTCGTACAGACGAGAATGAACCTCCGTGACCAAATACATTGGTATCTGCAAGGTTGTACAACTGAGGTACTTTGAACTTGTAGTTATCAAGTGAGTCACCAGTAAACCCGCCTCGTCCCAGTCGGACACCATCAGGGACTTCACCAATGATGTCATTGTTAATATCAAGGTCGTTAAATCCAACTGCAAAGAAGACTTGGTCTGCGGTGGCTCCAACTGGAGATGAGAACGCGGCACCCTGATGACATCCCGCACAACCTCCATTTCCAAAGAAGACCTCTGCACCACTGATTTGTTGTTCAGTCATTGCGTATTCATCCCCTCTTAACCAAAGTTGAAAAGGGGACTTGTTTGCGAGAACCGTTCGTTCAAATGCTGCAATTGACGCGGTTGCACTCTCTCCTAACTGATCTCTCGTATACTGAGGGAACGCAGTCAATAACAAGTCGTAGTATTCAGTATCTTCAAGTTCAGGCGGGAATGTACCGATTCGATGAACACCCGTTCCCGCAATTGCTTGGGTCTCGATACCTGAGAGTCCCTGTGAGTTTGCCTCCTTTGGGGTACCTTCTGTCATCAAACGCTCTGGGTCTATACCCGCATTAATGATTCCATTAGTGGAATTACCCAGTGCACCGTTCCACAACATCACGTCTTGATAGGCAACGTTGAGAACGGTTGGTGAGGTGACTGGTTGAACATCCGCATCTTGTGTTCCACGAGACTCATCATGCCAGACCCTCGCCTCTCCTTTGATACCAAACCCTTCGCCACCTTCACCTATACCCTGAGTCATTCCAGATTTAAATCCTGCTCTTGCGTTGTGACAGGATGCACAAGACCAAGTCTTGGCGCGAAGTGCAACACCTTCTGTCGCAAATGCAGGGTCATGATAGATGAACTTCCCCACTTCCACTCTCTCTGCGGTAATGAGGTTCATTGGATCTTGAGGGATATTCTCGAAGTCGTCACTATCTGGAAGGAGGTAGAAATCTATTGAATTGGTTAATGATACAGATTCCATGGCCAATACAAGGTCTACGGTATCTGGTGGAGTCTCAACAATTGGTTCACTTATTGTTACTTCATTGTTTCCACCACTCCCGCAACCTGAGAGCATCAATACAATGGTTGATGATGTAATAATTCGACTGATTGAGTCCATTCAATAACTCCTAATTGATATTTTAAGGCGATTCACAAATGTCTTTTGGACGTCGAGGAGTATCATTTTGATTAAGATAGAGTTCTGTATAAAATTCAGTGGGATTTCCTTCAGGTGTGCAGACCTTAACAAACCGCATTTGTGTTGGTCCACCAAGATTGCTTGATCTTGCGCCATCGGTCAAAATATGTAAAACCAAAGCAGGGATATCTACGTCAGAGCTTCTTGGAGTAATTTCCCGATAGACTGACGCCATGGCATCAACCCCTTCTGCAGCAGCAAGTGAGAAGACATCAGGTGGGTAGAATCGTGGCTCTGAGATCGTGTCGCAGCTCCGAAAACTTGTATACTTTCCTGAGAAAATTCGATTGACCTCACTATCCCCTTTTGATCCTAAAACTAAATTTTCCTCCAATTTTGCTGTCTCACTCGATCTGATCTCAATTGAGCAACTGGTGTTTTGCCATGATCCAGTCGCACTAAAATTTAGTTCTGAGTCAAATTCGCCAATTAGTTGACTCTTAACAACAAAAGCCGGTCTTGTCCAAGCATTGACAAACCCCGGAGGAGCAAACCAAGGTAGATCCATAAACGGATGAATGGGGTTAGAGTACTCATACTGAATACCTATATCTTCAAGCAACCATTTGCCGGCAAAATCGTCTTGCGGAATCCAGATCTCGGCGGGAGTTAGAGAGTTTTCCAATCGCTCTGCTGCGGAATCATTCAAAAATCTGAGTGGATTGTCATCCTCTCCATAAAATCGCATATTTATTGTTGGAGATCCTGTTTGGGATACACCATCAATTTCCACTCTGACCGCCTCATATCGCCGTCCAGAGGAGGAACTGAAAATAAATCCACCACATTTACCATCACCCGAAAAATTAATTCCATCAAACTCGATCTTTCCAAAACAATTTAGCGAATACCGAGTCTGGTACACATAATTGTCATCAACGTATTCTCCGTCTCTAGTCATGGATCCCCGAACCGAAAAATACCCATCTCTAGTAAATCTTACAGGATGCGCTACACGACTTGTCGGAGATTCTGTAACATTGAATTCTCCCGTCAATACTGGATCTACAATAAGACTAAAGGTCTCGGTTATTATGTATCCATCAGAGCCTGTAACGGAAGCTGTAAATTTGTAGGGTCCAACAGGAGTAAATTCTCCGTTAGAAGACGTTAGACGACCTTCCACAGCATCAAACAAGAATCCCGTAGGAATCTCTCCAAGGGATATAGAAGGACTCTGATCATAATGGTTAATTTGCAGATCTATAGCGACCAAACTGTCTTGCCAATATATTTCCTTATTTCCAGAGACTATAATGGAGGGAGTAATCGCAGTGATATTGACCGAATCAGTCGAGGTGGCACTTCCATCAGACACCGATAATTCAATTTCGTACTGCCCATCTAAATCCAGAACTATACTGGGTTTAACCGATGTCTTATCAGAGATAGAGGCGGTACTTCCATCTGGTTTTGTTTGAATTATCCAACTATACGTTACCATGTCGCCATCAGGGTCTGTGCTTGCTGAACCGTCCAATAAGACGGTAGTGGTTGTTCTACCTGACTGATCGGTGCCAGCATTACTTGTGGGCGTTGAGTTCGAAGGGGTAGAGGAACTAGGATTAGTCACCCCCCCAGATGAAGATCCACCCCCACCGCAGGCGGATAGAACCAATGTCAAAATGATCACTCCCAGTATTGATTTTTCCATTATTAAATTCCTAGGTCTTATATTTTGTATTTTGGCGCTATGCCATCCAGTCATTAGCACACCATACCACCTTTAAAAAATTATGCACATATGAATTATTACTTGAGTCCTACCCTCCTCCAATCAACAATGCGGGCTCGTAATAGATGAGTTGTCCGACCTCCACCCTCTCTGCAATAGTTGAATTCATTGGATCTTGAGGAATATTTTCGAAGTCGTTGCTCTCTGGGAGTAGGTAAAATCTATTGAGTTCGTTTTAGATGCAAATTCCACGTTATCGTAAATTTCTTGCGTTTATGAATTAAATAAGCAACTATAAAGTTAGAAGTATTAAGTCGCTTATGAGATATCTCTAAAGAATGGACAAGTAATCATCAAGGATCGAGTGACATGACAAAACAAAACACATCGGGGCGATTGTTCAATCACCTACTAAAAGGTTTATCCATTGTTATTGCGATCTGTATAACTAGCCTCAGTATTGCTGTTGATACGGATAACGATGGCCTTGCTCAAATGCTGGAAGAAGTTGAGATGCTCAGTAGCTTCGATATACAAGATCAAAGGGCATTTGAAACAGTTTTACAGCGAATTCTTGTTCTCGAGGATAGCTTATCAAGTGATGATTTGTTACCTGAAATCGATCGAATTCTGACTAGAATTAATGAAGTTAAGGCAGATCTTAGGCTATTTGGAGGCATTCAAGCGACTAAGCCAGAAATGTGTGGTCAGGGGAAGTCCTGTTATTCTCTAAGTAGTGAAAATGACACAGAGGGGCCAACACTCAATGCGATATCAGTAGACAAAGCCAGCATTGATGTTACCGATGATCCGCAGACTGTGACATGGACCGTAGATGCGACCGATGAGTCTGGAATTGACTGGGCGATGTACGATTTTCGTGATGGTTACACGGTTTTAAATCTATATGACCCCAGTAACAAGATCTATACCATTCGCGGTGACGCTTCTAAGCCGGGTATTTTTAGTAGAACTTTTGACTCTTCAGATGCCCGTGGACCTTGGAGAGTTGCAGGTTTGCGCCTGACTGATAATTTGGGCAACGAAGGAACCTGGTCAAGTTATGCTCTAGAGTCATTTGGGCTTGGCCCTTTGGAGGTAATAGGTGGACGTGAATCGGACATTCCTGTCCTCAATGCGATATCAGTAGACAAAGCCAGCATTGATGTTACCGATGATCCGCAGACTGTGACATGGACCGTAGATGCGACCGATGAGTCTGGAATTGACTGGGC